>WLWF01000781.1_pt1 | contig 29644 bp, 35 predicted proteins | sample 6718331 | NCBI WGS metagenome assembly WLWF01 (sample SAMN12718692, study PRJNA515312) | sponge metagenome | isolation source: marine sponge | host: Mycale hentscheli | place: New Zealand: South Island, Marlborough, Capsize Point | collected 2003-05-01
TGTCAAACCTTTGCATAGAGCTGAGATGCTTGTTAAAAGTCAACAATGTATAAATTGGCTTGGCTATATTTTTCATCAAAAACATTTTACTTGTGGAGTAAAAATGGTTTACATTCCTTACCTTATATGCAAAGACCTACTTGAAAAAAAAAATACATTTAAACCACAATTTATTGACAGACTCATACGAAACTACGGTCAAAAAAATCAATGTCTATGTGTGTACGGACAAACTCAGATTAGAATATATCCAGATGAATCATCTTGGGGAAATAATAAACAAAAATTAAGGAAAGAGAAAGCAAAAGCTAGACTTTATGTATAGCTAGAAATATAGTCATCATTATATGAATTATCACAATCATCTACGTAGTCATTTTCTTTTTTTGTGCCGACATACACCTTTGATATCATTATCATTAGTTTTATGTAGTCATTATCTTTTATTTGACCTTTTACTTTATCTTGAATAAAATAAGCTATATTTTGCAATTGACTTTCCATTTATCTAGAAATAGAAATTAAATCTCAAATACAACCTATAAATTATATAATACAAATAATTCAATTTTATGTATAAATAAATAATTCATAATTTCAATTATTAAAATATTAAAAAGTTTAAACATACAAATAAATCAATTTCTTGTATAATTATCTACTACCCATCATAGTTGAATAATTAAGCTGAGCATCATATTCAATAAACAGATTTTGTGTAGCAGACTGTCCAGTGATGTTTCTTGCACCAGCGTTACCAGAAGGTAAATTGACTAGCTGTTGGGCAGAACCATCAATAGAACTTTCTACATTAATAGACATTAAATCATTTGGTACTTGAACTGCATAGCCTTCAAAGTTAAATGAATAATTCATACCAACAACGTCAACGTTTCTACAATTTTTATTTTCATCGGCAAACTGGTCACCAAGGGCTGAAGCTTGATTTTGTGGATTGACGAGCGAATGTGTTGGAGGGAACTGGTCATTTAATGCACCAATGGCTAAATACTGTTGCTCTGCATTACCAGCTACTCTTTCAGTATTACCACTTGTTGTAGGAAGCTGTGGAATTGTAGGTACAACATCAACTGCATAGTCCAGTGGGCTTCTTACACCATTCATACTGAGTAAATATTTATCTAAACCAACAATAGAGTTTGTAGCCATATTGTTAACATCCTTGTTGTTAGATGTCTCATTGTTAGGCTGATATACATATACCATCTTATGTAGTGACATAACTTGAGGCATATTAGTAAGTGTATCATTAGAACTCTGTGCAACTGACATAAGATTATCAGTTTTTCTATATGAGACACCACTAAGCTGATTAATAATATCTGGAGTCATATAGTTGTATCTACCAAAGAGTTTAACATTTTTGAGTGTGTAGTTGAAATCGTTACCGATTGTAGAACCAGTACCCCCAGCTGGGTCTGCATTGAAAAAGGCATTGATAGGCTCAGAAAGATATATACGGATCATAAGTCCACCTAATGCACCCAAGTTTAATACTTGGTTGTTGGTTTTCATAATACCAGTATTTAACTGAACGGCAAAATCTTGTCCTTCATCTCCAAAAGCTTGTCTACCAAGAAAGTTACGTGAACCAAAGACATCACCTGCACAAAGCTGTTGGTTATTAAATCTACCGTTTGCTAAGTTAGACTCTGCTTGAACACCACGCTGATACTTTGTGATGAGCTGATAGTTGAGACGTTGCTCTACTAGAGTATTACCTCTCATAGATATGACATCAACACGGTCTATGATATTGTGTAGACCTAAAACATTATCTAAACAAATACCATCATTACCAAAGTTGGCTTGTGTGTAGGCTGTGGTACCATCTGTATTGACTTGTAAATTTCCAGTGAACATTAAATCTTGTGTAGAAAGAGTTGCACCTTGAACTGCTGGTACCAGGAACTGAATCTGATTTACACCAGATGTAGCTTGGAACTCAGTGATATTATTCATAGGGACTTGCTCAAAGAATTTTTTGTATAAATAAGGCATTTTATAATAAGTTTAGGTTTAATAAAATAAAACTTTTAATTAGACTTATGTAGAGTAAATATATCTAAATTATTTGCCCCAGTAGCAACCACCTTCTATCTCTTTCCACCTTTCTGGCTTTGTCTGTGGATATACCCAGTATTTATTATAGTATTCATTTATCTCTTCTCTTTCATCCCAACGTTTCCCTTTGAGTCCAAACAGTAGCTGTAGTAAACCGCCAACATATATAGCTTTCTTACCAGCTTCTTTTAACTTATCGCAGAGTATAAGTCCATAACATCCACAACTTATAAAATAAACGTCGCAATCTTTTTCCAAACAACGTGCAACCAAATCATCTAAAACGTCAAACCAGCTTTTGTCTTTAGGCTCATTACCTTTAATTGTATTTTCACTATAAATTATTTTCCATTTACTTGCATCTTTTAGACAATGGGCTTTATTTTTTTTTGCTGGATATATCCATTTCATTTTAGACAATTGTCTCTCAATATCTTTTTTAAAATAGCTAACAAAACCTATCTTGTCTGTCTGTATAGCATTAATCAATGAAAACCAAAAATCAACCTTTTCTATATAAGGTAGTGTGGGTATCCACAAATTTAACTTTTGTGTGACTTGATCGCAAACCAAAAAGCTGTTACACGTATAGACTCTTAGATTACAGTCTGCAGTCATAAGAGAACGAAAAAACATAGACTTCCATTTAATCATATCCTCTTCAGTACCAAAAAAACCAGCGTTGGTTTGTATCTGACTTGTGATTTTGTCTGTTAACATCTGTTGTGCTTCTACGTTACCCATACGTACTATACTTATTGGTACATTGGAGTTTATATACTTGACTATATCACTTAGTTTATTAATCATTACTTTTTACCTTTATTTTTTTTCTTCATATCTAACGCCTTTGCTTTTTTGTGTGCTTCGCTAAAAGTAGCTCCTTCCTTGACTGACCTTAACATAGACTTCATATGGTCTGACTTCATACCACCTTTATGTTGTTTGCTATGCTCTATAAGTCTACCCATCATTGCTTTTGTTATACCCCTACCAGGCATTGGCTCTGATTTCTTTTTTGCTTTTGGCTTTGTCTTTGGTGTTGTCTGTGGTGAACGATACATTTATACTATATAAAAATATTAAAATCTATTATATTTTATATGGCTTTTAATTTTGAATTCAAAGATAAATCTGTTGCTGAAATAGAACGGTTTACAAAAGAAGTATTGGATAATATAGATGCAAAAAGCGGAACTCGTCGTAAACAGATGCTTAAACGTGGACGTGGTATAAATGAAGCTAAAAATACTTTCTCAATAACTTATGGATATACAAACAATGGGTACCTATCTCCAACAAAGTCTAGGAAGCCAGTAGAGGGGTACAAGAACCTTTATTATACCAAACTCCACGCCGAACACCCAGAACTTAAACCAATAATACAACAATTTTGTGATCTTCACTGTCCAGAAAGGATAACCGTAGACCAAATACAAATAAATAAAAATTGGTGGAGCCCAGCCCATTTTGACAGCGGTAATGTGGGAGAAAGCTATATTGTAGGTCTTGGAGATTATACTGGAGGCGAAACGTGTGTAGACTACAAAACTCATATAGAAAAATATAATATTAAAAACACCTTTGTAAAATTTGATGGCTCAAAATATTTGCACTGGACAAATAAATTTAGCGGTAATAGATATTCACTGGTTTTTTATTCACATAAAAAATCTAATGATAATCTAAACAATGTTGGACTCAGAGAATATAAGCCAGAACCTTAGAATATTTATACCATCTTTGAATAGACCCCAAGCTCTTCTAGATAAAACACTTAAACTCTTAGAGGGTATAGATAAATCACTCATAACTATTGTTGTTAGTAACAATGAACAATTTGAACTCTATGAAAACTTTTTAAAAAAAAGTTTGGACAAAAACCCTTATACGTTTGCTATATCTAATACAACTTCAATAGGAGAAAAAAGAAACTACATAAAAGCCAATGCAAAAGAAGAATACATTGTGATGATAGATGATGATATAAAAAGAGTATTGGATTGTGATGGAATAAAACTAAGTGGAGAAAGAATATACCAAGTAATCTTGTCTGGCTTTAAAAAATGTATTGAAACCAAAAACTCTATGTTTGGTATATGTGGCTATGCAAATCCATTTTATTTACGTCACGTCATAACAACTGACGAGCTTAAATTTATATGTGGAAACTTTATGGGTTTCATTCAAAACGAAGAATACCCACCAATTTATACCCCCTACAGTTTACTAGAAGACTATTATTTTAGTTGCAAACATTTTTTACGTGATCGTGGTATAGTAAAATTCCAAGGGCTTGGCTGTGATACACGATTTGCTAAGAACAAAGGTGGTATACAATCTACCTTTAGTCACGATGAAAGATTAGCCCAAGAATATAGAATTATAGACCAGATGATGTGTGAGATGCCTAATGGTATGATGCGTGTGATAGAAAGACAAAGAGGTAAAAATCTTTTACTCAATAGATTTTTCAAATGTACAGAAGTATAGAACAGCTATTCCATTTGCTATAGAATGAAATTTAATTAAGAACAAAAAAAATTGATTTTAATTTTTACAATAAATATTTTTCATAAACACACAAACACAAACGAAGTAGCAACTATGGCGTCATATGAATGCTTTGAGGAACTTTATGAAGGAATTAACTGGGAAATGAAAGCTTATCTAGATATTACAATTGAAGAGGTAGCCGAACTTGCTGGAAGACCCTATATTGAAGATGAAGACAATGTAGAAGCGATGATGGAATATATTAAACGTTGCAAAGATGAGTATACTATGTATGTGTGGGAACATATGAATTCGGGGTCTATGATTTTTAATTACACACAATGGTTATCACGTAACTATGATGACCTAGATGAATACAATCAAATCCGTTTTCACTGCATTGAGTCAGTTAAATAAAAATCATCTCCACGTAGCCAGTCTATATTATATTTATTATCAGAAGCCCATTTTTTTAATTCATCTCTTTTAGGTTTAAATACCTCTATCATAATATTAGGTCTAGTTTTTTTTATTAACTCCTTTGCTCCTTCCAACACAGTAAACTCGTGTCCTTCTACATCTATCTTTAATAATTTGCATTTATTGATGTGTGGTAAAAATCCATCCAATGATACAGTCTCTATCTTAGTTGGATTGCCTTTAACAACACGTTTAGATATTCGGCTTGTACCATCTTCTCTTTCATACAGAGTATTATAGCCACTCTTAGAGCTAATACCCACATCATATAACCTAACATTATTTAATAAGTTTAGCTCTATATTCGTGCATACTGTCCTATACAATTCCTTGTTTGGCTCAAATGCATACACCAAACCCTTGGAACAACACTTAGCAAATGGTAGTGTGTGTGATCCGATATAGGCACCTACATCAATAACTACATCATCTTCTTTTAACAATCCGCTGTATATGTCAAATAGTTTTTTCTCCCATATCTTTCCATTCATAGTGACTCTTGCTGGGGCGTGGTCTTTGTGTGTAGGTGGTACTTTATAAAATAATTCAAACTTTTCTCTACCTGCAATAGCTTTATGATAGTGTACTAAATATACATTGTCTGTCATATACTATTTATCTACATTTTTTTCATATAATAAATCCGTCAGATTCCTAAAAGCTCTTAGCTTTCTGAAATCCAACATAAGAAAATCATAGGGTTTTTGTTTTGCTTTACGGTAAGCTTCCATAAAATCTTCTTCGTTTTCTCCAGTAGCTGAATGTAGCTCTTCAGCCAAAGCTTTGAGTTGCTTGTCTCCTTGCTGTCCGAGTAGACAATAATAACTTGCATTAGTACGTAGAACTGGAGTCAGACTGTTGAAATACTGGACAAAGAAAGCTAAACTGATTTGTCCCTCACCAGCTATACCTCCACCGTGTCTATAGGTAGATATGAATTTATTAAACCACTTTGACTCACGTGAACCAGCTCTAGGTAAACTTCCCAATATATCATCAAAAACTATTAAATACTTCTGTTTCTCATCACCGATATCTTTTATTGTGTGTAGAATGTCTTTGAGAATGCCATTGCTATATTGCTCAAAATACTCAAGTATCTGGTCTTCTTCTATGAGTTTGTCTAAGATAGGGTCATTTTGTAGAGTGGGTGATATTAAAATAACATTGCCTTTGAATACTGGCTCTAGAATACGTATAAGATTAGCCATAAACGTTGTTTTACCAGATGCAACTTTGCCTAAGCCTATAAGAAGTGATGGGAAGGTGAATGGCTCCAAGTCTACTTTATTAAATTTACTTTCATCTATTTCAATAGGTTTAATTTCAAGATCAGCTTTGGAAGTCATATATTATTATTAGATATTTTTTATACCCACTCAACAAAGCCATTGGTATTTTTAGGTGCTACGTAGCTTTTTGTAGAACCTCTGTATTTATTTTTGACAGTCAATATATCATTATTTAAAACTTCGTACTTGGTTGCGACTTTGTATAACGTTGTTTCCAGCTTTGATCTGATTCGTATCAACTCTTTCTTTAGACTGCAAGTTTCATCAATTAACTTTCTGTTGAGTGCGATTAGCTCATCAATATTTTTATCTACCATAGATATATATAACAAATATGTCAGATAAATCTAACGCCAAAACAAAAAAAATTATATCTCCAGAACAACGTGAAAAGATGAATGCTGGTAGAAAAAAAGCTATGGAAGAAAGGAGAAAAAAAAAACTACAAGAGAAAGAACAACTCAAGAAAGAAGTCAAAGCTATGGAGAAAGAAAAAAAGATTGAACTCAACAAAGAACTAGAAGCTTTAAAACAACAGAAAGATGCAATGGAAACAAAAAAGAAAACTATGGAACATAGAAAAGACTTTAGAAATCGTATAAGAACTAAATCAATAGCTGAAGAACAAGACAAGCATAGCAGTCAGAATGTGACTTTTGATATAGAGGAGAAAGAAGTTGAACAGCTTTTAGAACGTAGTCCATCGCCAAAACCTTCACCTTTAGCTTCACCAAATGCTTCGCCAAAACCAGAGATAGATGAAGAAAAGATATTTAAAAGCCAAGTAGAAGCACTCTCACACAATGCAAAACCAGAAACAAAAAAATTATTCAAAAAGATAACTGGTAATTATGACAATCAATTGTCTATAACTGAAAACCTTAGAGCTATGTCAGAAGATTTAAAACGTTTAATTAAAACAAATGTCAAACAAATAAAAGAAAACACCAAAGTCATAGAAAAAGAAGAAGCAAAGGAAGAAGTAATAGAAAAAACTCTTGAAGAAGTCAAAGTGGAGAATAAATACAAAAGTCAACTAGCTAGTCTTATGAGGCTTAGGTAGTCTATAGCAAAAAATTGATTTTAATATCTCAATATATAAAAATGGTAACACGTGATATACTACATTCACATCCAATAACAAATTTACGCAAAGAAATATCCAAAACAAACATCAAAGGCTATTCCAAGATGACGAAAGCCCAGCTTGTAGATGTTATGATGAAGAACAAAGAGCGATTCGGTTACATCAAAGCTCACACCAAAACACGAAAACCAAGAGCAAAACCAGCAAAACCAGCAAAGGTACCTGGATTCAAATCTGGTGAGAGAGTGAAAATCAAAAGAAAACCAAAAGTACCAGCATTGACTGAAAGAAAAGGCGAAAAGAAAGCAGTCAAAGTCACGCAACTCAATCCAAAGCAAAAAGAAAAGGTCAAAAAAATACCAGCATCACAACTCAAAAAATTTACTGGTCTTAGCAAAGAACAAGCTAATAAACTAGACCCATTGCAATTATTCGGAAAGCTACCAGCAGAACTTAGAAAAACAATTTTACAACCCAAGTCAACTGGCGTAGTTGTCGGCAAGAAAGATATACTCAATGATGAAGCTATTTTACTAGTTGGGCAAGTATTAGATACAATAGCTTTTGGGAACTCGCTTGTCAGAGATTTAGAAAATTTCGGTTTTTATGACGGTGGAAATTTTGGTCAAGTAGCTAATGATGTTTTTGATAAACAAGCAGAGAGACTAGAAAAAGTAAATAGTTCAATTAATATAGACTTTTTAAAATTATTGGAAAATGAAAAGTTTGAAAAAGCGTGTGTTGCAACCCACAAACAAATGAACGAGGAGGGAGAATATGTTTTCAAAGAAATGAAAAGAATTGAAGAAAGAATAATGGATGCAGGAGAAGATAGAGAATACTATTATCACGATGAAACATATGGTTTAAATTTAGATGATGATGGAGATTTTAATACAACTAATAGAACAAGAAGTACTGTAAAAGCAGTCACAACTAAGAGAATAAATATACTCAAAAAATCTATCAAAGATGAATTAAAACCCCTAATAAAACTAGTTAAATCTGGAAAAGCTTATGTATAATCACCACAAAACTCTTAGAGCGTGATAGGCTGGGCTGTTGGGGTCAGCACCAGCTTTGCTACCGTCTTTTTTTTTTACACCACCCATCCTAGCTCTGAATGATTTACGTCTTTCTGGGTCATTCGTATCTTTACTTTTCCATATACCAGTCTTATCTTTGAAGTGACCCATAGACCTAGCACCAAAGTGTATAGTCCTATTGTTGACTTTTACCATTAATTTTTTATTTGGACGTGTTGATTTTTCATAATTATATCTTCCAACTTTAACCATTTATAATATTTGCACATATTATATAAGATGTTTTCTTGTAGTTTATGCCGAGCCCAGTGTGAAGAGTATTGTTTTGTCAGTAGCCATTGTACCGACTGTGAAGAGATTAGAAGAATAATCAGTTTATATGATAGAAAAGATGTACTACAAACTCTAAGAATGGTTTATTTAAGAGATGAAGAAGATAAAAGAAAGAACAGAACTATTGCTAAGTCAGAAGAGAAAGACCAGACGAAGTCAGCCAAGCCAGAAGATGAAAAGGTTTTATGTGAATCTAAATCAGATAGTGTAATCACACGATCAAAATCAAAAGCGTGAATTAAATAAATTATAATAGTTTATAAAATATGTCATACGCAGATAGACTTAATAATTTCAACAATGCAATCTCTACAGCTAACGAACACGTAAAAAATATGAGAGATACATTATCAAATCCAGAACTTAGAGAGAACCCAGTAAGATTCGGTTTAGATACAGCTGGTCAAGTCTTAGGAACTGGCGAAGGTATCACACGTATTGTAAGCCAAGTCAGAGAAGGTGATGTACAACGTAATGTAGCAAATGCATTTTTTAATAGACTTGGCGATTTAAAAAAAGGCAGTCAAAGTTTATCAAACTCTGTTGGCTCAAATACACGTGAAGCTCTACAGAATGTAACTGGACGTGCAAGACAAACTGTAGCATCTGCAACAGCAGACGCCCAGCCTACAAGATTGACACAGTCATCACAACTCATACAAGAAAATAGAGGTACACCAACAAAATTATCTAACCCATCAAGAGCCGATTTATCAGCAGAAGATGGTGGTCTAGCAGACAGAATCGGTGGCTTTCCACAGTCAATTATAAGGGCATCTGATGAAGCAAATGAAATAAATAATAGTATCAATTCAAAAATACGTGGAGGATTAACTGGTAATGAAAGAGAATCACTAGCCAATGTTGCAAATGAATCTCTTGGTGATTTTAATGAAATCAACAGAATACCAGTAGGACAAGGCAAAGCCGATGCACTACGTAATTATCTATCATCAAAAAATAACATCGCCAATGATGTATTAGCAAGAAAGACACAAGGTTTAAATCCAGCAAAAGGATACGATACAACTGGTAATCCATTAGGAGAAGACAGCACTATTATAGGAAAAGCACGAGGAGCTGGTGTATCAGCAAGAGCCGATGCAGATGGAACGGCAAACGCTGGGTCAAACGCTGGGCAGACACTCGGCAAAGCTCCAGCAACAAACAACGCTACAGCTGGTCTAGACGCCACGTCTGGAGGAGACGCAAGTAACCAAGGTCTATCAGCTGGTAGAAGAGTTGGAACACAAATCGGTGATATACAAGACGCTGGTACAGCTACAAGGGCAACTGTAGATGATGGAGCAAATATTGTAAGCAGAGGTAGAGCATTAAATTTACTACAGAGTTTAGTACCAAGTCAAGGCGGTGGAGGTACAGTACAAGGATTATCTACTGTAGGTAATGCAGGTGGTGACGCGAATGTAGTCAGTTTAGCACAGCACGTCAATTCAGCTCAAGCACAGATGGCTCAAGCAGTCGGAAACCAAGTAGACAATACGCAATCTGGAGCAAGAGGTTTACAAGCTGGTCTAACTGGGGCATCAGCAGACACAGAAGCAACTACAACTGGAGGCAGAAGTATAGCACAGAGTTTATCCACAAACGCTGGTAGAAACGCAGATGAAGAAGGAGGAACTTCGGCTGGACGTGGTATAGCAAGGGCTTTGGCTGGTGAGGAATCACTGGATGCATTAGCACCAGAAACTGGAGCTTTAGCACCAATACTAGAAGCTGGTAGTTTACTCGCAACACTCGGTACTGGTATAGCGTCTTTATTTGAACCAGAAGAAAAGAAAGAAAGCACAGCTCCACCCCCAGTAACTGACAGCGGTTTTTCTATAGGGGCAAATCTCAAAGGCGGAGGAGGAGGAGCAGTCGGAGCGTTTTAATTAACTATTTTTATATCTATCTTTTTTTTAATGTTAGCAATTTTAATTCCTTTATGTTCCAACAAACAAGATTGGAAGTCTGTAGCAGATATAGACTTCTTTGACAAGTTTTTAGACGGTTTTCTTTTTTATTTAAGTAACAAACACAAGTTTAAATTTTATATAGGATATGATGAAAATGATGAATTTTTATGTAATAACAAGACGCAGTCAGATATGAAAAAAAGAGTAAAAGAAACTATGTTTGAGTTTGTGGTTTTGCCTAAGAAGTGTAACGGTAATCCTTGTTTAGCTTGGACGCTACTATATGAAGAAGCTTTGAAAGATGAAAGAATGCAGTATTTCTATCAGTGTGGTAGCGATATAGTACATTGCACTCAGAACTGGGACGACTACTTTATAAATCAGCTTAAGAGAATGGGGAACAAAGGTGTTGTTGGAGGTGTTGACTTTAATTTTTGGATGGAACGTGTGATACGAGATCAGAATGGTATATTAGAAAATGTAATGACTACAAGAGACCACTATGAAACATTTGGATGGTTTTTTCCTCCAGAAGTCAAGACTTGGTATTCAGATGATATGATAACTAGGATATATTTAAACGCCGATATGTGTAGGATATGCACGAATATACACTATGTAAACTCTAATAGAGTTGGAGGACATAATGAAAAGAGTAGATATGTACCGCCAGAAAAAGAAAAAATTGCAGAAACTTGGAAAAATATAGCAGATAAATATTCGGTAAAAATTTTTGAAAAAAAATAATATATTTATTTATACCAAATGAATCCTCAGAATACAGATAATAGTCCAATGGACGGAGTTTTGGAAGGTAACAATCCACGTCTTCAAACTGTTAAATATTCCAATCATCTCCCAGAAGGGAAAATTGGTAACTACAAGCAGAATGAACGTGTAGATTTTATGCCAGACCCAGCAACAACGCCGTATTTTGATGGCAAACAGTCATATCTCCATATTGAAGTCACAAACGATTCAACATTTACCACTAATGGAGCGGTTGGTGTTGCACCCCCTTTGTGTTTTCCAGTACATATTGGAGCAAATGCACTCATTAACAGATGTGTTGTCAGAGCCAAAGATAATTCCCAAGTCATTGAAGACATTGAAGCTTATAACCAGCTCACTGGAATTAAGAACTCATATACGCACGATAGTGACGTATTTAAGACTCTCGGCAGAATCAGTGGCGTTGCTGGACGCACTCCAAATGGAATGAACCAAGGTGTTGGTAATTTGTCAGTCAACTACTTTTTACCTAACGGAACTACAACAGCGACGAGAGACCTAACTGGGGGTAATGAAGCCTCTAAGGCTACTTTCTGTGTACCTATAGAAAGTGGTTTAATGTCTGCTTTTGCAGACCAACACCACGTTGTCCCTAACTTGGATATACCTTTGCATCTACAGTTTTTCTTAGAGAAGAACAATATTGCTTTACAGACTATGTATTCACATTTTATACATACTGTTGCAGGTGGTATCGGAGCTGGAGCGACGGCTGTAATCAACCGATATGCTCTCTCTCCATTTGACGACCATACTTGTACAGTAAATGGAAACCAAGTTGATCTTGCCGTAGCTGTCTGTGATACTACACTCACTTTTGAAGGTAATAGAATGAAATTGAAAGATTGTGCTTTCAGAATCGGATATCCATTAGAAATAGATGGACAAGCTCTACAGATAACAAATATCCAGGTAGACCAAGGTGGCGGTAATAACCAAATCAGAATTACTCTTGACAATGCACCGAATAACCAGACTGCTACAAGTTGTAAGCTCCCAGCTTGTACCAGAAGCTATAACATAGATAAGATTGAACTCAAAACTCTTTTAACAATTCCAGACCAGCCCACAATGAGAATGATTCGTGCCCAGGTACAGCGTGGTATAAGCTTTACATCAGTACAGCTCTACAAAGCATCAACAGCAGAAGGTCTAAGAAATGCAGTCATTGAAATACCAGAAGCATTAACACGTGCCCAGAGTATTTTAGCTTTACCGTGTCAGCAGAATAATCTGGAGAGTTTAGATTTAAATAACTCATATATCTACACAAGACCAGATGACGCAGTAGGAACCTCAGACAACAATACCACATATCAGTGGCAAATCCAGAATGTATTAATACCTAACTTGGCTGTAGAAACAGACTTAGCAACAAACAATGCAAATGATAACTCTATTTACTTTAATCAAGTTGTAATGGCTCTTAGACACTTAATCAGAGTATCAGCACTCGGTGATAATCCAGAAGTCAACAAAGAACAAGATATTGACATAGAACTTCCATTTTTCTATCCAGTCAGTTTGTCACCAAGAGGACAGTCATTTAATATTATAGACTCTGCACCACAGCTTAGACTAAGCAATTCATCAACAACACCAGCAAATATTTTTGCTAAGCTATATCACATTCACGTTGTACACACACGTATACTCAAATCCACAGATATGGGTGCATCTATCAGCTTTTAAATAGCTAGCCCCCCAGCATAGCTTTGTGTTCGTTTACTTTTAAATTATTTTCTATATTAAATAACTATATGTATATATATTGTCTATATTCAGCCCAGCCAAGTAACAAAGTTTATATTGGCTCAACAAAAGGCTATCTTTGTATGAGGAAAGCACAACACAAATATTCCTACAAAAAGTATATGAAAGGGAAAGCCCCATATATAACCAGTACACAGATATTGGCTGAATGTATAAATGATGATGATTTAAAAATAGAAGTGTTAGAAGAAATATGTGATCAGACACGTGAGGCGGAGGATTGGTGGATAGCACATTTTAAATCTTTAGGCTTGGAAGTTGTGAATAACAATGATGCAGTATGGTCAAAAGAAAAATATCTGAAAACTATAAAAGCGAAATATCACAAAGAAAAAGCTGAGGGCAAAATACCCAGCTCATTGTCATATTATTATAAGAATAGAGATGCAATACTAATTAAAAGAAAAGCTTATTATGAAAATACGGTCAAAAATGCTTCTCCATAATCTGTGTCGTTGAATAACCCATTATCTGTGCTATATCTAACTTATCTTGAAAGTCTGGGTCTAACTCCATAATGTGTTTCATATAGGAAGCTCTTAGGTTGTCAATTGTAATATCACTACCTATAGCATTTTGCATACCCTTTTGGAATGCTTCTTCTATCTGTCGCCCATTCATAGGGCGTTTATTTTTAACACTTTGAATAAGAAAGTTGGTGCTATCTTTATTATACATAGTCAAATATTTATCTATAAGGAATTGTATTGTAGGATTTACAATATTAATACGCTTTGTACCAAGGATATGACTTGTCCTATATTTATTAAATATGAGTTTATATGACGTGTCTTTTAGTAATAAATAGTTGCATCTATCATCAACAAACTCTTCATCATCTACTACTTTCATATTAACATAATTGCTAACTCTAACTGGTATCTGTAACACAAACAGTGCTACTATAAGGAAATTTCGGAACTCTTCCATATCTTTGCTATCGCTTGTCTCAAACTCATTGGCTTTTTCTTTTATTAACGCTTTTATGTCTTTGTAGTTTACTAATACTTTTAACTTGTTTTTGAGTAACTCATCATTGTCTATATTTTTCTCATTAGTTTTGTCTTTTAAATAGATAAGCCACTGATTATATACTAACAATGGTGCATCTATAAGCTTTAGTAATTTTAATATTGATGCTACCGTAGATAATTTTGTATTTTCACTGTAGCTACTCTCATCCAACATTTTCATAAAACTTTCTGGGTTTTCTACAAAATGTAAGTTAATCTGATTGAAAGGTTTATTATATATCTTTTCTATACGTTTTAGAGCTTGTTTAAATGTTGTCTTTGTAGACTTTGATGCCGTTGCAAATGCATCATTATGTAATTGTGATAGCTCTTCTACTGTCTTTACTTTAAAATAGTCCATTGTGTATATATAGAATACTTAGATTTTATATATGTAAAATAAATATTATTTATAATATACAAATAATTCAATTTTTTGTATAATAAACTTTTCTATTTTTTAACAAATGTAATTTTAAACTTTTTAAATATACAAAAAATTCAATTAATTGTATATTTATTTAAGGCTATCAAAACACTATATATATAATGAGTGAATATAGCTTTAGTGAGAGTGAATTTAAGTTTAACGTTCCTTTTCATAAGGAAAACAGACAATATATTGCTGACTCAGCTACTAGGTATTATTGTGAATATCTATGGCTCAAAGAAAAAAGAGAAAGCAATAACTATAGTGATTTGAAGAGAGCCAAGTATATAAATATAGATTTAAAAAATATGAAAGAATATATAGAAAGCAAAGAACACCACTGTGAAAAATGTGGCTTTGAAGGTAATTTTGAAGCTATGTTGAAACACGAAAAAGATTGCTTTAAATTTAAAAAAACAGTTGAATTCCAAAGAAAATTTTATAGTGATGAGACAGCTACCTGTAAGATCTGCAATAAGGTATTTTACCATACGTGTAAAACATCTAGACCATTGTACCAGCTGAATAGACACAAGAAAACGTGTGAGACTACATTGTGTAAAAGAATAAGATGTGAAATAAATAAAAATCTACAATCTATGGGTATGAATGATTTATTAGACTTGAAAGATTATTTACAAAATTGATTTACTTTTAAAAAAGTAATGCAAAAGCAAAACAAACTATGGAATACAAACGTTTAACGTGTGAGGATTGTGATTTTTTTGTAGAAGAAAAAGGACAAAAATTCAAACCTATGTATGCTATGGCTAGACACAAAAAGACGTGTAAGATGAATATGGTAAGAAGACAAAGGAAATATATTATAGAAACTATAAGAGATGCAGATGAGTCATTGGTAAAAGAAATTTTCAATATGATTAAACAAAATTGATTTCGCGTTTACTGCTATAAAAAAGAATATAAAAATACAATAATGGACGCCAACACACAACAATATAAGATGCAATCAAACAATATCACTGAAAATCCAGAAGTAACAAAACATATTAACAATGTGTTTGCTGAACTAATGAGACTGCAAGAATCAGATAATGCTAGTAAAAACCGCCTAAGAGTTATATATAAGTCTTGTGAAGACCCTTGGCTAACTGATGCTATGATTGAACGAGATACAGATAAATTAATCGCTTTTGCACGTAATATGAGAGACATTATGTTTTGTGAGGACTGCCCCTAGTAGGCGTAGCGATTGACTATGTCTAACGTTTCTTTGCTATCTGATTTTTAAGTTGTTGTTTAAATTTTTCTCTATGTAATTGTTTATCATCTTTAGGTAAGCTTTCTCTTTTGTTTGTAAATAATGCTCTTATTATAGGGAATTGATTTTTTTTTGACTGTGGTAAATAACGATTATTCATTATAAGAGTACAATAATTTTTTATCCAAGTTTAATCCATCATTCACTCCAAAGTGCTGGAGTTGCTCTTCTAAGTTTCCATAAAATATAATAGAACCGATATGTCCAAAGGTAAAACCACTCTCTATCCAACATTCTAAACCTATACTACGTGCTAAGAAACAAAAATAATAGTCTTCACTCAAATACATTGTATTCACCACACCAGTACCAAATAAATCATAATAGTAATTATTCATTGCAGAGTCTAAACCAGCTATATTATTTTGATATTGTCTATCATTGTAGTATAACATCATTGATGTAATTGCACTTCTCTTTATAAGTAAACAACCAGTTGGTAAATCTTTTGCTAAACTACAGCCACCTCCCTCTTGTAGCATAGCACCTTCCATAAGATTATAGTTAAGATCAGTTATAAGTGATTGTTTATCTCCTAGTATATCTTTTGCACTCATACCGCTTTGAAATAACTCATCTACTTTATTCAAATTATACATTTTCTTAGGATACGGACACGCAATAATCTCTTTTCTACGTGAAATCATTGTAATTATAGCCATATAATTAAATAACAAATCTGCATCTAAAAATAAAATATGAGTGAAATGTCTTTGACTATAAAATTTTGCAATCAGTGTATTACGACCACGACTTATTAGCGATTCTGAAGTCAAAAATTCAACGTGATGTCGGATTTTTCGTACACCCAATTCACCAGTAAGTCTCAGTAAACAACGTGTAAACTCGGCATAGACTTTTCCTCCATAAGCTGGAATAGCAATAAATAAATTAATCATTATATTTTGACTAGATAATAAAAACCAAAAATAACCTTATCTATATTTATAAAACTATGTCACGTATCGCAAATAATTCATTCAAAGTAAACTCAGCATTAGAACAAATTGTAGAAATCTCCAATGCCTCTGCAATTCCAGTCTCAGAAGACTCAGATATTGTCAAGTGGGGAGGAGTAGCTACATCTCTTGGTGCAAAGGCTTCCTCTGCATCTGTACCAGTTGTATTAGCATCTGACCAAGCAACTTTGCCTATCTCTATAACCGAAGCCGATGTAGACTTAATCAAAGTTGGAGGAACAGCAATTGCAATTGGACAAGGGGCTATGACAGCTTCTTTACCAGTAGTAATCGCATCAAATCAGTCAGACGTTGGAACAGATGTAGCCAAGTTTGGTGGCTCAGCAGTCACAATCGGACAAAAAGCAAAATCAGCTTCTATTCCAGTCACACTCGCAACAGATGAAGATTCACTCACAGTCATCACATCAGCTGGTACAAACGCTTCTACAGCTATCTCATCATCACAGGTAGCTGGAGCTGGTGATTTTTCAACAACATCAGCCGACGTATCACAGAAAACAAATGTAACTATTGCTGGTGATGGTAACAATACATCAGATGCAATTGAAATTCACGTATCCATTGACGGTACAAACTTTATATCATCTGGCTTCTCAGTCTTTCCAGATTCAAACGGCAACTTTTTCTACAACTTTGGTAAGGTAGCATTGTCAAAAGTAAAAGTCAAATATACTGGAGCTGGTACCTATACTACACACGTTGGTGCTGGCTCAAATTAATTGGTGTCACTTATTAGGGCATACAATGAATTTTTGTCATAACTTTTTTCTAAAAAGTTAATCTTATGTTTATTCGTAGCTAAATTATTCCACAAATGTATACCGACCGTAGTTTCGTCAGTGTAATCAAAATCCAAACCATATTTAGTCTTATGGCTTTCAGCTTTATCAGACAAATAAATCTCTTTTGCAAAACACCACGGAACTGGACAGAATACTTGGGGATCAACTACATATTCATTCATTTTTGACCACTTCTTAGATTTAAGTAGTTTAATAAATTTTAACATTTTTGAAGTCTGGTTTATATTATCCTTTTCATCTTCTTTAGTTTGAGGTTGCAACTTTTCTACAACTGCATTAACAAATGTATTGTTGGGAGGAAATCGTAGACAACCTATGTTTGGTTTTTTGTTTACTTTACTTTTTAATGCACCAGCTTTTAGTGTATGCTCACTACTGATTATTATAGGATTATGAGGTAATCTTCCTATTAAATACAAATCTGAGTCAAGCCAAGTCCCCCCTAGTTTCTTTAAAATAATAAATCTCCATAAATCAATTAGGTGTAATAATTTACCTTCCATATAATCAAATGATACAAAGCCTAGAGACCGTAAATGCTTTACTGAGATTTTTGAGTGGAGTTTTCCAGAAAGCTTCCAGTTTTTGCCGTACGCATCATCCACATAAATCGTCACATTATAACCGTTTTCTATCCAACTCCTCCAGCAGTTTAGTATTAAATCAGTCGGATTATTATTAACCCATATTGTAAAAACGTCGTTGATATGGTTAGTCGGCATATATATATTATTGCTATATTATAATATGACAGATACTACCGAAGCCGAATATCTGGAAATGGCGAGACATTGCAAAGAATTGGTAGAAAGAAAAGACCAATTAATTAATTTTTATAAATCAAGATTAAATGATTGTGATGATGAGCTAAGATGTATGGCATATCTCGTGAGTAATATTGTATATCTCATTGAATACAAAACCCACACTAAGGATTTTAAGGACAAAGCTTTTTTAGATATTTTAATCAGAGACAATATGAAGCTAAAACATTATGTGAATACCCTTAGAGATATGATAGATATAACTGAAGAAGATGAAGAGATTGGTATTTTAGTAAATATAGGATAAGCTAGGGCAATTGAAACAATAGTTTCTAAATATATATCTATATAATATATAATGACTGACAGACAGCAACTCCAGCAACAAAAATTAGCCCAAATAGAAACACAAGAAATCACATCTATGCTACAAGCACCGAGAACTCTGGGAACAAATAAATTGCTGATAAACGTAAATGGACAGAGCAGTAAAATTAAGACCAATAAAAATGGTATCATCAAATACACACTAGAACAACCCACAAAGCTAAATATTGGTGATGTTGTAACATTGATAGATTCATTTGTTGAGGAGCGTGGTCTAGCAGAAGACACAATCCAGTTTGAAGATGACATAGAAGAAGAGATGAGATTTTTATATTATACTCAAGGTGACCTTCGTAATACACAAACGCCAGTTGGCGATGCTCCATATGAAGCTTTTTGTGCAGATATGGAATTTGCTCACTTCCCATCTTTTTTTCCAGATGGTAACAGTGGCTCAAATGTTAATAACAAATTCCCAGACTTGGATTTTCAAGATAATGACAAGACAGCTCTTTTGAAAATGAATACATATAATGCACCGATGTTTCCTACTTGGAACTACAAAGGTGATCCTATGGGCGGAGGTAATGAATACAAGACTGATGCTAATGGTGATTTAGAGATAAGCAAATTCGGTATAGGAATAAACGGTATATCTGCATCAAATGGTAACAAGAATTTGGTAAGCTCTGGAGCAACTGGACAATATTATTATATGATGGAATTTTTCAGTCCAGCAAAGAAAGATGATGCAACACAATCTAGATATAGTTGGTCAAGTAATGTAGACCAATCAATCGGCTCTATATTTTTTGCTGATAGAAGTTTTATGAGACCGCTATATGGTGCAACAACTATCAAAGTACCAGCTGGTAATTATAGTGTAAGTGCATTGTCAGATTTAATAAATAATCAATTAAACGGAAGTATAGCAAGTGCTACAAATACCCAGCAAACCCTTTTAACAGAAAGATTATATAGTAGAACTAATGAAGCTGGTTTTGAGATAACTGTACCACCGTTTTGTGGATTGTTTTCTTCAACAAGTAATACATCAACACAAGATATATCACTCTATAATCCAGACTCTTTAATTATAGGTGAAGACACTTTCCAGCCATTCCAGCGTAGAAGGGGTGATGTAGTCACACAATTTTATTTTAACTCTGACATAACAGCCAACAGAGTAAATCTACAGTCAGCAAGATATGTCAACGAAGCCCCTAATGGTGTACCAAACACTGCAAATACACACGCAAAATATGCAAATGGAGCTTTAATACAAAGATATAATACACAGCCAAACTTAGACCCTACTGACCCAACAGCGAATACAAGAACAGACTATCATAATGGTATAACGTGTGGAAATTTACAAGTAATAACTGACCCTATATACGCAGACAAATATAATGATCTTAGAACCTACAACTCCAATTTTTATATGCATCTGGATGGCTTTAGATATCTATTTGAGAACCCCAACCAACAATACTTTACGCAAGATGATAGCTCAGATTTTAATATCATTGAGAACTTTGGTGCATCTGATTTTCCAACACTCGCAGATTTATTTGTGTGTAATGTAGGATTAAACGGCTTAAAATATTTTGAACAAGACCCAGACAAATGGAATCACGGAGGATACCCATTAGCTGGTATAGCTAATCCAGATGATTATCCATATACATACAGTGCTAATCCAGAAGAGTATATATTTAGTACAATGTTTGGTGTCAGCGGAAGTGGAGACTCTGCAAGACCATTTTGGGAATTTTCAACTGATGAAACAACACCAGCTGGTTTTAATGATACTTTACCAGTGCAGAAACCGATTGTACAGCAATTCGCTGGTACTACAGCTATTGAAGTAAGCTTTGATGTAGGAGTAACAAACAGATTCCAAATCAGTAATTTACACGAGCCGTATAAACTACAGAACGTAACCTCAAGTACTAGTGGCGTCACTGGAATGGGCGGACAAGAAGCCACCAGTTTTACATATCCAGCTTTTTTTGACTTTACAACAGCAGAACCATCTGGATTTACAAACCAGCAAGTCTCATCAAACTGTGGTAAGTATCCTATAGAGGCAGTCGGTGGTATAGCTGTCAACAACTTTAGTTTTAGCACAGTCAAAAATACAAAGGTATACAAAGACTTGGTAGCCAAGATTGCAACAAACAATGTAGATAATATAAGTAGACAGATGTATAGAGAGAAACTGATTTATGATTTATTCACAAAACCCTATGAAGACTTTTTTAACTCTACATCAGAAGCACAGACAGCTTGGGGAACATCCTTATGGGCAAGATTAGGTTTTAAATACAATCAGATTGGAAGTATCAAAGACAAACTAGAGACTGTATTTTCTTTTAGTGAGCCAGTTGACCCTACTGTACCATCACAGCAAGGTGTAAAAACAGTCAACACAGTCCAGCAGAAAGGTATTATAACCCACAACGCTTATGACAACAGTTTTGTTCCTAGTTCTGGAGGACTTGGTACTGCAAATCCATACGCTCAGTCAGCTATAAGTGGGAAAGTACCTAATCCCCAAAGTTATGGATTAAGATCAGCTGGTTGTGGCGTAAATAAGGAGATGACTGGTAACATAGGCTTTCAGCAAAATAGAATAAATATACTTTCAAATACACAGCCCATATCAGCTGATGAATTCCCAGCATTGAATAACGGTAACAACTACTTGGTAATTGAATCAGATATAGTCAAACCGAATGCAAAGGACGCAAAGAGTAACCAGACTACAATTGTAGGTATTATTAGTAAGGAAAATGCAAACAATGATACACTCTTTCATAATACACCTATACCATTTGTTGTAACACAGCCTAAACTTCTTTCGACAATTGAAGTAAGAATAAGAAACCCAGATGGTACATTGGTGTCAGATGATATTGTTGGTAAGAACAATGGCTTTATATTCCAGATTGAAAAAGCTATAGCTCCATCAGCAATGACTTTAGAATCTTTTTAGATGTCTATAGCACAAAATTGATTTAAACTTTTTCAAAAAAGTTAAGACAAAAAGACCAAACACTATGCCGTTTCAAGCAGATACACGATGTGGATTTATTAGAATGTCTTTGAATGTAAATAATTTGTGTGAAGAACTACAATTAATGATAGCAAGTAATGCAGACAAAGAATACATAGAATATGTTGAAGATATTAATGAAGGCTCAGATTTTTGGGACTATGTGATAGAGATGGAGAATTATTATGAGGAATATATAAATGGCAAACAAAATCCAGACTCTTTTTGGGACTTCTTTCGAGAGGAATATAATCAAATACCAATGTGGGATAAGATAAAAAATAATTTTAAGGAAGTATAGTGTATACAATGTCAAAGACTATGACCCACAAAATGAGATTTAACAAGAAATACGGACAGCCTTTAGGTCAGAGTAACAGCTTAGCCAAGATTGCAAGACTGACTGGAAGAAGCAGAGCTGGTATACAAAAGATATTTAACAAAGGTATAGGAGCATATAAAACAAACCCTGGAAGTGTAAGGGCAAGTGTAAAATCACCAGAACAATGGGCGTATGCAAGGGTATATTCAGCGGTTACTGGGGGTAAGGCTTCAAAGGTAGACGCAAAAGAATTGGCTATGGGTAAGGGTAAGGCTAAAAAGCCTAAAAAAAAACCTAAGAAATAACTAATGAAGTACTATAGCCAAATAAATCAAGATCAATATGTATTGGAATATTTTAAAAATAAAAACAATGGTTTTTTTATTGACATAGGAGCAAATGATGGACAAACATTTTCTAATACCAAAGCTTTGGAAGAACTTGGTTGGGATGGTATATGTGTTGAAGCAAACAAACAAGCATTCAATGGGTGTTTGGCTAATAGAAAGTGTCAATGTATAAATGTAGCAGTACACAATAAGGTTGGAACAGCAACATTTTCATCACCGCCAGACAGCTTAGTAGGTGGTTTAAAAGAAACGTTCACAGCTGGACACGTAAGGCAATGGGGAAATAGAGTAGCATTTACAGAAACACAAGTGAAAACAAACACACTCATCAATATATTGGATGAATGTAATGCACCTACACATATAGACTATTTATCATTAGATACAGAAGGTAGTGAAGGAGATATTTTAGAGCATTTTTTTCAATACAACTGTAACAAATACCATATCAAATACATTGACGTTGAACATAATTTTAATGGACAGATACAAAGAAGACTTTTAAAACTTTTTGAAGACAATGACTATATTTTGTCAAGACAGAACCAATGGGATTGGACTGTAATTAAAAAATAGTTTCAATTGCTATTACATAGCTTATGATAGTTGTTAGTGCAACATCAAGTAAATATTTTTATGAAACACAGCAAATGATTTATTCGTGTAAATTATTGCTACCATCAAATACCAAATTTTATATTTTAGATACTGGTTTAAATACAAATCAGCGTAAGATACTCTCTGAGAGATTTAAATTTTTTAATGTGAATGTAATAGATATTGATAGTGAGACTTCAAAAGACCCATATTTTAAAATTAGCTATAAATTCAAAGCATATATTTTAGACTATGTTATAGCTTTACACGGATACAATCATTATATATGGCTAGATGCAAAGACAAACTTAGTTTACAACAAACAACAGATTATTGACCTATGTAACAAACAACCTTGGGTACCATTATGTGGCTCTGTCATTGAAAAAGACTATACACACAAAGATACAATAAAAGCAATTGTACCAGAAGATAGAATAACAGAAGCATCAAATGCTACACAAGCCCAGTCAGGTGGTATTTTAATAAAAATAAGTTGTAGAGAGGAAATGGATTTATTTTACGAATTCAAGTCTTATATGTATAATAAATCTATACTTTATCCAGAAGGAAGTAGCAAAGCAAACCATAGACAAGATCAAAGCGTTTTAAGTTGTTTTTTATTCAAGCATAGATTTACTCTTCGTGCAGAATGGTGTAGCTATCATAACACTATACATTTATAAAAAATAAATAAATGTCTATAATATATAAATGAAATCAGCCGAGATACATTCAGTCATACTTAACCTAAACAAAAATTATGGTAATAATACTGGCTCAAGCTATAAGCAAATTGTGAACAAACAGCTGGAACTCAAACCAAATACTTTAGTAGCATTATATGGAGGTAACATAGTAAGGAAACCTATTGTAATTGAAGAGAATACAGTATTAGATATTGAATTCCCCAGTCAATTCCCTACAAATCTCCAGTTGACTATGCCACAAGATACAACTGATGTAGACCATATAAATGCATCCTTAGTAGATGTAGTAAGTCAAACTGTACCAAAAGGATTTTACAGTAAGACTAGTTTTGCAAGATTGCTATGTGAAATATTCAATGCACAGCTAGATACCCCAGGATTCCAAGAAATAGATACTTTAATAACTCCAGAGTCTGGCGGTAATACTATGCATATCCATTATCCATATAGACTTTATTTTGAAGCAAGAGACAATAATATTTTCTTAGGTTTAAGAAGAAGAGAACTAGACCAACAATCATCAGCTGTAGATGAAGGCGGAAACTTTAGAGTAACTTTAGAGGATTTGGATGACGGACAAAGACACACATCAAACATCACTACAGCCGTAGATAATGAAAGACTGATTTTTCAGTCAAGTCATAGGACTACAAACTGGGATAGTTTTGCATTAGGTAATAATCCTATTTTACCGCATTGCTATAGTCATCTGACTGACCCAGAGACACTACCAGTAGATGCAGGATGGGCGAATGTAAATCTCAATATTGACCCAGTAACAGCCAGTAATGAAACACTAGAATTTTGCTATACATTTAACAATACATATTTTACATCAAAATGGAATCAAGATGGCGTGAACTCAATACCTACAGAACAACAGCTTGTAGATGTTAATGAAAAGCCCAGTGTTGTAAGCAGTTTAATAGGTGCATATTTACAAGTTAAGGTAACTGGTGGTGACGTAACATCACAAAAATTAACTTTCTACTGTAACGCACATCTAGCCGATATAACAAAGACTACTTTTAATTCAGAGACAGCTCAAATCAATCTCATTATGAACGCTCCTATGAGATCTTTGATGACTGTAGACTTGGATAAATATGATTTTTCAGATACATTAAGCGGTATATGGTGTGAAGTCTATGCAATAGATGTTGCTATAGATACCTTTACTGATTTAAGACAAAATAGTTTACCAGAAGATAACTATGCATATTATTTTAGGTGGTACATAAGAAGTCCATATAGCAACTTTAACGAATTGACTTTACTCTTTGATAGTAAAAATGTAGGTTTACGTCTACCACAGCAATGTGTAGATTCAGCATATTTATTCCAGTGTTTACAGTCAGACAATATACCAGGTAAGAGTCAATCTGGTGGTCTATGCCCACAATTTTACTTTAAGGGTTGTTTAACAGATTTAAAAGTAAGTCAGCCTACAGTCAACTCTAATATACAATATGATAATATGGTAGACCAATGGAAATACCTAGCTGGTATAAGGTCATATAATTTTCAGCCAACAACAGATGAGAATACAGCTGGAGTACCTATAATAGGTAACAACACAAGAAATATAGCATCTCTACAAAATGTATTGGGTGTAGCTGATAATAGGACTACTGGTGAAGTAGTAAACGAACAAACATTATTTAATCCAAGCAAATTCCCAAACAACAAAACTATGGCTGGTTTAACCGCTCTCAATTCAGATGACCAAAGATATAATATAGAAATCAATTTACCAGTAAAAGCATATAATACTACAGAACAGACTACAAATGATATAGGTCAAACAAGAACTATACTTTATAATACAAATGCATCAGTCAACGACAAAGACACAAGTCCAACAGTAGGTCTAGTAAACAAAGAATTGCAACCACCAAATCTAAAATATCTATCACTGAACAATCCAGAACCTATTAAATTAAATACATTAGACATCACTGTCAGAAGAGCTAAAACAAATGCTATTGCAGATGAAATAACTGACTCATCATTAGAATTAATATTTTACAGTGAAGGAAACCCAAGTGGAAAACCGCCAAATCCTATGGGCTATTAAAAAAAACTCGGCAAAAAGTATTTTGAAAAAAATATAAAAGCCTAATATATAAAATGTCTTATAACCTAAATGATTATTTTCAGCTCGGATTAGATAGCGAAGCACAACCGCAAAATTCCTTAGTAATGAATACCATTAGAACACCAGTTAATACCCAAAGTGGTAGAGATGGTTTATCAAAGGTTTCTTTTAAAATTCCAAAGATTGGTATGTTAACTGGAGACTCAATGGTAACAGTCCAGTTTATCCAGAATGGTACCCCAGCTTATAGTGCTGGTGATGTAACACCCAACTTTATCAGTGGAGCTTTAGGTTGCATTGAAAGAGCAAGACTAGTTGTTGACAATAAGGTATTAACTGATTTAGAACGCCCTTCTATGTTGGAAATCCCAAAGCTTTATAGTGAAAGAACTGAGAACGAAGTAGCAGAGTTTAGTAACAAATTTTTAGCCACACAGTTCCAGACTAATGAAAGCGAAGCGTCTGGTAATGAACGTTTTAACTTTAAGAAGACAAGGTACTTAAGTAATGCAAATGAAACTGGTGATGTACAGAATACATTTAGAAACAGAATCACTGACCAAACAAACTCCAAAGTTTATGGTTTACATCTCAAACATCTTGGTGCCCAGTTTTTAGAGAATGAATCTTTACCAGTATTTTTACTTGGTGAACGTGAACTAATATTAGAACTTTTCTTTTACAAAGACTGCCGAGAATACATTGTCTCTGGTACATCAACAGCAGATCAGCTTGTAGCAAGTAGTGTAGTTGTCAACTACCCACTTGTAGAACTTGTAACTACTCATATTCAGATACCAGATGAAGTTCAAGCAAATGAAATGGCTAGTTTACAGTCAAACCCAGTATCATATCCTCTACACGACAATTATGTTGTTAAATCAAACTTTACAACCAAAGCAAAAGATACTACCCCAGGTCAGCAAAAGACTTTTCGTATCAATGCACAGAACCGAGAGCTACACAAGCTACTTATGGTTTTCAATCCACATCTTTCTACTTATGATGGTACAAACAGGGTGGTTGCAAATCAACGTGCTATATCTCTTGGTAACGTCATTTTCCAGATGAAGTCAAATGGTCTCAATCTATATGAACGCCCAATAACAAACCCCTCTATACTTTATCAGCAGACTACATACGCTCATAATGGTATGGCTCTCAAGCTTCCATACAATAGTTTCCACTGTAATAACCGTATCAATGCCGTACCACAGTCTACACAGACACTTTACTTATCATACCGTGGAACTCAGCACTACTTAGCCATTGACTTTAAGAATGGTAACGGCGGTGTCTTTGGTGGCGGTACAGTACAGAAACAAGCTATGGAGATTGACTATGAAGCAATCACACGTGTAGATACAAACCCTACACAGCCATCAACTCAATTTGACGTTCTATTTTATTTGGAAGTATCAAAGATGTTAACCATTGGTGCAAGGTCTATTGATATAAGTTTCTAAATCTATTTTTTAATATGTTTAATATTTATAATATGTCTTCTCCATCTATAATTAATTCAACTCCTAAGTTACGAACTAAGGCTTTAAACTCTGGTTTAGTCATACATCAAGGTGATGGTCAAGCTGGTTTCAGTGATTTTAATCAAGCGGTTGGAATACACGCTGATTTTAATTATCTATGTGACCAGTCAAATACATTTTACCCATTAAATAATGCTATGGTAGAGACTGGTAGCACAGCAGATATTAACAAACAATTTGACACGTCAAATCAAATGTTTCAGTCTGCAAACTACAATGTAATCAAGGTAGATATAGATACTACAAAGACTAATAACGAACAAGCAATCAATGTATTTTATTCAAATGACGGTACATTTAAAAATGCCGTACGAAAGTATAGAACAGTAATACCAAGTAATTATCACTTTTATAGGAATTTTCCAGTAGAGAATGATTATTTTAATATAGGTATTGAAAATCTATCAAATGTAGATGTAGCACCATCAAGAGTCAAAGGTATAGTAACTCTATCAAAATTTACTCAGTACAATGCTCCAGCTCAAAGTCAAGATTTAATTGATAGATATTATTTTACTGATGCAAGTAGGAATACAAATAACTTTACTGATGATGTTGTATTGTCTACAGACCAAGACGGAGAGTTTAAAAGGTTGGCGGATGTCAAACCAGTATCAGTGATGGGTATCACATCAACTATATCAAATACTAAGATGACAAACTGGGATGCTACTGGAGAGTTTAATATGACAAGTAATACGTTTAGTGATATAGCTTTAATAAGTGATGATGCTGGTGATCTCAATGCACGTTTCACTGTAGGTGGTATAGGATTAAATGGTAAGAGACAAGAAGAGACTATAATATGTAGCGGAACAGCCAATACAATAGGTGCATTGCAATATAATTTTATAGATACAATTGACTATATTGATGGTGGTGGAGGCTCTGCAAATGTGGATGATATTTTTGTTAATAGACTAACAAATGGAGAGACATTATGTTATTCAAAAGATGGAAGCGGACGTAGCACAAGTCTATTGCACGTGATGGATGAAAAAGAAAGCGGAGTAGTTAAGTCAATAAGTCTATCTGGACGTAGTGGTTTAGCACAAAGAAGTAGATATGAGCTATATAGAGTACGTCGGTCATCAACTGGAGCTTTCCATCAAGAGTTGATATTTTATCACTATATTATAGACGGTGAGGTTAATGAGGTTTTCCCTTTAAATATACAATTAAATCCATTTGATAGATTAGTTGGTAGAATAAGGAGTGCAACAACTGGTAATTTTTTAACTGGAGATAGTATGTTTAATGCAAAAGTAGACATTCACATTTATAATGTTAAGCCAGAATCAGTTAGAAAAGTAAACAAAGTTTAATATACAAGAAATTGATTTATTTGTATGTTAAAACTATTTAATATTTTAACAATTGAAATTATGAATTATTTATTGATACATAAAATTGAATTATTTGTATTTTGTAGTCTATACTATGTTCTATAGAGTTCTATAGATTTATATTTTATATGTAAACAAACAAAATTGAATTTAATTTTGGAGGTAAGGCAGAGTAATTATGGCTCACTCCACATTCAAAGTAAAATTCACACAAAGAATTAAAATGGCTGGTTTTCAAACAAAAACATTTGTCAAACACGACGATTATATGACTCCTAGGTCAGCTTGGGAAAGCATCAAAGATTATATACCAAGAGACAAAGTGATATGGGAAGCTTTCTACGGTAATGGCGAAAGCGGTAAATACCTCAAAGAGCTTGGATTCAATACTATACACGAAGACGTAGATTTTTTTGAGAACAACTTAGGTGAGATTGTAGTGACAAATCCACCATTTTCCATTATCCCTCAAATTTTAACAAGACTCAAACAGATAGACAAGCCGTTTATTATGATTATGCCGAGTAGTAAAATCAATACACAATACTTTAGGAGGTTATTTTCAAATGTAGAAAATCCAGTACAGATTATCATTCCAAGAAAGAGAATACAATTCAAAAAAATGGTAAATGGTGTTGTAGATGAGAAGCAAAAAAGTCAATGCAATTTTGACTGCTTCTATTATTGTTATAAAATTGGTCTTAGAAG
>WLWF01000784.1_pt1 | contig 29585 bp, 47 predicted proteins | sample 6718331 | NCBI WGS metagenome assembly WLWF01 (sample SAMN12718692, study PRJNA515312) | sponge metagenome | isolation source: marine sponge | host: Mycale hentscheli | place: New Zealand: South Island, Marlborough, Capsize Point | collected 2003-05-01
CCTCAATCTTGTTACCTTTCTGGGTATACAAGGTAGGCATTACTGTCTCCACCATCTCTTTCACGGGTTCGCCTTCTGCGCCTGTACGCAGACGCTCTTGTTTTTCAACAGCAATCTGCTTCCAACTTACTTGAGCAGATCCGGTTACCGAACCTACGTCCATAGTCTACTGCACCACTTGCGCTTCTGGCTCTTCGTTCTCAGCAGGCTTAACCGCACCGACGATAGCTTTACCGTAAGCCTCCAGCACGACCTGACGCTCGTTAATCTGCATTTGTAGCTGTTCGACTTCTCGACGGATCTCAGCGACACGGGCAACGTGCATCTGAGTTTCAACGGTCAACTCTGATACGTTATATTCTTCGTCGTCAATGACGATTACTTGCTCTTCACTCATTACCAAGGTACTCCTTCAACAGTTGTTGGGTTTTTCTGTTCAGCTATGTTAGCGGCTATAGAGCTTTCAATAGCTGTTACATTTTCTTGCGCTTTGACCCACGCAACTACGTCAGCCTCAGTCAAGTCAGCGTAAGGAATGAAGTTTGAATCAGAGGGGTCAGGTGTAAATTGCACGATACCACGAGACTCTGCTCCGTAATCCCCGTCTTTATCAAACGCAAGGTAGTGCGCCGTAATTACACCACCATCGGCGGCGTTTCGTTCAAGTTCAATTATGTTCCATGTAGCCATTAGTCATTTCCCTTTAAGGGTTCTACAATTACTTTACCGTTTTCATCAGTCCAGTTTGTATCAATCATGTGTGGGTCTTTACGCTCACCAACAACCATCCACGATATTGTGTCTGTGCATGTGTTTTCTTGAGCTGCAATAGTTAGCATATTTCCAGATACAGAACCTTTTACCGCAGTCCACCCTGATTCATTGCTAGTAAAGCACTGTGTGTTTGTATTTAACAGAACATAAGTTCCTTCTGTCATTCCTGCTTCTGTATCTATGTTTACAGTTGCAGTGCCATTTACAAGATCTATCTTACCACGGTAAATATTGTCTGCTTGTGGGCCTTCTATAAAAGAGTGAACAAGATGATGTGTTGCAGTTTTAGTGGGCAGTGGATGGTCAATACGAAACGAACCAGAGCCTTTAGATAAAGCCCCGCTAATAGCGGCATCGCCAGTTACATCTAAGGTACTTGTTGGATTGTTATTAGCAACACCTAGTCTTGGTTGACCGTAGGTACTTTTTTTCAAGCGCATTAACTCTACGGAGTTGCTACCATGTTGTTGTTGCCAGACTAAGTCAGCCTCGCGTACACCTGTTTTAATAGCGTAGTTATTAATTACGCTATAAGCAGTGCTAGATTTAGGGCCATTTGCAAAACTAATACCCGCCATAGTGTTATTAGTATTACTAGCATTATATACAATAAGCCCTCCGTAACCTATTTGTCCTGTACTTCCACTTGTGCTAGGGCTATAAGTGTTTGAGTTATCTTCGCGGTATACCTGTAAAACATGGTTAGGCAGGTCATTACTGAAAAGGGTATTACCTGCGATTATTACTCTAGGTGAGCCGCCCATTATGTACAGGGTCGAGGTAGTTTGGTAAGACTGGATACCGTTAACGCCGCTAGTTACTGTAGTCCAACTTAGATTCCCTGACCCATCGGTCTTGAGAAGTTGGTTACTGTCACCATCGTTATTTGGAAGCGTCAGCGTATAGTCTGCTGCTGCACTGTGAGGTGGCCCCTTGATAGTAATACCGTGACTGTTTTGTTCGCAGTTGAGTACGAACTGACCGGCACCTCTAGTTGAATTACCCTTGAATACCACTTTACCTGATCCATTTGGATCTAGTTCAATAGCCCCATTGCTGGCAGAGATAATATCGTGGCCGTTAACGTCTAAATTACCACCTAGCTGGGGGGAAGTATCAGCCGCTACATCCGCAATACCTCCTGAAGCATTTTCCCACTGTACGCCAGAGCCTGTGCTGGTGAGCACTTGCCCGTCTGATCCTTGAGCACCAGAAACGGTTAGGTTAGCGGTATTTGTAGTACCAGAAGTGGTTATTCCTGCAAATGTAGGGCTGTTAGTAGTAGCCACGCCTTGATTAAGCGCCTTAACTGACGCAATACTGGTTAGCTCTGAGTCCATCAAAGCACCAGCAGCGGTTACGTTAGTTGCGTCTGTTACGTCTGCGTTCGCTTCAATACCGTCTAGTTTGCTGTGGTCTGCCGCCTCAAAAGGAACCGACGCTACTCCATTAATGGTTAACGCATCTGTTTCTAGCGTGCCGTCAACGTCCACATCAGCATTAAAATCGACGTTTCCAGAAGCAGCTATGGTAGTGAAACTACCGGCAGCGGGAGTAGCGCCACCAATTACAGCGTCATCTATAGCTCCACCGTCAATATCTGGAGCATTAATATCAGGACTTGTTAGGGTCTTGTTCGTAAGTGTCTGTGAGCCTGTGAGCGTAGCTACAGTAGCGTCAATTGCTACGGTGACGTTGTTTCCTGAAGCAGTGGAATCAACACCTGTACCACCTAAGATACCTAGAGACTCAGAATCTAAGTCGATGCTGATAGTAGCGGAGCCATCAGTTACATCAAGATCCTGTGCGGTAACCTGTGAGTCTACATATGCCTTAATAGACTGTTGTGTAGCAAGTTTTGTGGCGCTGTTAGACGCCATATTATCTTCGTCTTTAATACCTGTAACTGTGGCCCCGTCGCCACCGATAGAAAGGCTAGCAATATTGCTAATACCTTCTTCTACGTTAGTCCCATCACAGAACACGACCATGTTTTTGCCAACAGGTACTGCTATGCCCGTACCGCTGGCGGTCTTAACCGTAATTACCTGCGCTGTGCCGTTCTCAACAATGTAAATTTTTGAGGCTGCGGGGCACACAACCGTTCCTGCGCCTGATAGTGCCGTGCCTGTATCGGTAAGCGTTAATATTGCCGCACGGGATTCGGACGTGGTGCCGTCTGCGCTGGTCAGCGTGTGCGAGTTAGCAGTCCATGTATTGATGACCTTGCGGCCTGCAACGGCTTCTTCAACCATTGCAGTGATGTTGTTATTAACCACATCACCCCATGTACCAGATAATTCGCCTTGAACTGGTAAGGCGAGCTTCAGAATTGTCGTATATTGAGTTGCCATCTAAAACCTCATGCGGCTATTTCTTGCCAATTTGGATTTTGGGCCGTATCTATCTCGCCCCAAATGTTTATGGTACCTGCGGCCCCTGTTGCGGCTACACCCGTAACGAGTATACTCGCGTCACCTGACACTACAACACTGCCAACAGCTCCGGTAACGGATACCCCAGTCGGGAATGCCGTACAGCCTTCTCTGATGAGCGGCGTTCCTATCGCTCCTGTAGCTTCTACTCCAGTAACATCAGGTATGCTGGAACTCCAAGCACCTTGTCCCCAACTACCACGGCCCCAGCCAACATCGCTGAAAACGAGCGGTGTTCCTATCGCTCCTGTGGCTTCTACTCCAGAAACATCAGGTGTTCTAAGATTCCACGGGCCTTGTCCCCAACTACCACGGCTCCAGCCGCTAGTGCTAACCATAAAATATTCGCTACGCGATACGAATAATTGCAGTAGACGCGGCTGCTGCTGGGAACTGAATCGTAAAATCACCTGCCGTTGAAGACTTATCGCCACCAAACGCCAAGGCGCATACTGCTCTATCGCTGTTGGTGCTGTTATAAATCAAAGCCCCGTTAGCGGTGATTGTCGCGCCAGAAAACGTAAGGTCAGCGAAGTCTGTAAACGCGGTAGTGCTAGACGTTGTTGGGTTTACATTCGTCAGAGTGCCGCCGCCTGCGGAATATCCCGTACCGCTTACTTCATTAGCAGTTGCATAAGCAGTGGTGCTTGCCCCTAGAGTTGCGGAGCTTGTATACAGCGCCAGTTTGAAAGTGTTACCACCACTCGCTAGGAAATTGTGCTTGGCTTCCAGAAGTTCTTTCTTGAAAGACGTACACATTGCCGTCGTAATAGCCATTATAGACTCCTAATTATGTCTGCCATGTCTTTATGGCCTTGACGTTCAAGTTCAGCGACCAAAGTGGTTCTATCACTCTTAATTGCTTCTTGTATGCAGTGCAAAGCCGTAGCTCTAACCGCCTCCTTAAATGCTTGCGCTTGTTGCGCTATTGCAGGGTGGCAACTGCTACCTACGCTTACGATACGGTCTGCGGCAGATTGTGCCCAGAACTCAGGATCGTGTCCACCATCCGCCGTGGTGGTGACAATTACATTACCTACTTCCATTTGTGGCGCTTCAACTAACATTTTTAACTGACCGGAACTCTAAACTGGCCTGCACGGTAAGCGTCTTCTCGTAACTTACCATCGCCCAGAACCTTGAGAAGTCCAAGAGCCTGTACGTACATCTTATCGTACAAGGCAACTAAATCAGGCTCGCCTTTCATAAACCGTAGGGCTTCAACTAACGCCCCGTTTAGCAAAGCAGAATCAAACTCTTCTCCAAGCCACGTAGTACCTGCGGTAACTATGGATTCTGGGTAATACCCATAATGCAGTTCCGTCGTATACGTGCTGTCAGGAGTAGGCCCAAGGATGATAGTGTCGTCATCGAAGTAGCCGTAGTGTTTGGGTAACCCTGTAGCGTTAGGATTAGGGTACGCCTCACGCATAAAGTTAACGTCTTTATTCAGCAAAAACGAGTAGTTGCCATTGCCATCCACAACAGCAAGGCTGTACGAGTACAAGAAATCAGTGGGCGTTGCCAAATAGTTATTGTTGATTGTCATAACACCGAGTACATTTTTACGTAACGCGGGTATCTGTACAGCGTTATATATCTTCTGCTCTGCCTGTTCTGTGAACATAGCAAGCTGGTCATCCGTAAAAGAAGTTTCACAGATGTCCTGAATGTTTGTTTTTAGCTCGGTGTAGTTCATATCTTACGCCATAGGGCCACGGGCCATCGTGCCTTTCGTTGCAGCGCCTGTACCACGAACCTTGATGCCGGTGGTTTTTACACCCTTCATGTCAGGCTTAGGCGCGTCTTTTACTTCTACTGGTGTAGGCCATCCTACGGTCTTAACTACTTTTGGTGCTTTCATATCACGACTCTATGTTGTGGTTACTGTTACTGTCCCTACCTGCCCCGTTGCTGCTAGGTCATTAGGAGTCAGACCAAACGGGTCATCTCCCACACCCACGGGGTTCCAACCCCACTGTATCTGCCTACTGCTACTAGCCCCAGCTTCCCCTAAACTTCTGTCAGGTCTTGGGTCTCTAATAGCCTGCGGATCATCTACTGGAGTCTCACCCAACTTTAGTTGCGGTTGGTCTGGGTTCCAGCACTCTGGGCAAGCCTTTATGTTTGTATCTATACCCTTACGTACTAAGTTCTTTAACTCTCGTAGCTTATACTGAAACCCGCAAACATCACATTCGGCAATAGCTTTTTGTGCTGATGCAAAACGATTCGACATTGTTACGCCCTACCGATACGAGGTACAAAGCGTGCGGATGTCTTCTCTCTGTCTTCTCCCGCTGCTAACGCAAACTGCTCTTCGTACACTTGTTTAAGCATAGCCACACGGTCTACTAGCTCTGGTTCTTTCATAGCGATGTAGTAGGCAAGCCCCGCCACCAGACACGGAAAGAACCTAAAGTTCATGTCAGCGGTCTCTATCCCGTTCCCTGCGTCTTCTATACGACGCATACGCCAGTAGTAGAAAATGTAGTCATCACTGTCTGGAACGGGCCATACGTTGATTTTGGGGGCATCTCGTAGGCGTTCTACGAATACTTGAATCGGCCTACCTTGGGTTAACTTGTTAGGTATAGAAGCGTACGTGCTAACGCTAATACGGCTTATAGTTAAATCTGACTGCGTAGCTACATTGCCACTGCCCGTACGGATCTGTTGTTCTAGTAAGTCTATGGTGTCAGCGGGTAGCGTGTACTCAGAAGTACCTTGCGTAAGACTCAACGTGCCCTCGTCAATCGTCCACATGTTGATGCCACGGTTCTGCCACTCAATGGTCATCAAGTTCATAGAGCGTCTGGCGGTACGTAGGTCATACCCAGAACGCATTTCACGACCCGCACGCTCCCACGCCTCTTCAGCGATCTCCGTGAAGTCCATATCAAATGCAGTTGTTCCAGATGTAGCCATTGTCTGTTCCTATACGTACAGGGTCTTTTTGCGCCTGTTATCCATTACTGCACCGCAACCTCTGTGGTTTGCGCGTATCTGACCACCAGCTTTTGCCGTTCTAACCTTGGCTTTCGGGGTATTAGACACCACCTGCTGCCCTCTAGCACCAGCCTTTTTCTTCTTGCGTGCTGTAGTTGCCCGCTCAGACTTGCTCAGTGACTGCGCCTTAGATCTAGGTAAGCAGCGATCTGGGTTCTTTTTGTTCTTCGACGTGCCGCATTCACCTTTGATCTTGCCATCGGTGCCGATACGAACCCATTGCTGGTCACGCCATTTCTTCAAATCACCCATTACTTACTCTTCTTCTTGCTGCCCTTAGCGTAGTTAGGGTCTTTGCAATACTTAGAAGCTGCCATATTCGCATAAGCAGACGGGTACGTGTCGAAGGTACGTTTGGCCCAAGCCTTTCCCTTCGCACATATCTTCCCGCCTGACTTATAGTAACGTCTCATCGTATCTTCGCTGGACGTACGCCTTTACGAGCTATGCCAGCGCCTCTTACTTTGCCACCTTTCTTAAAATCTCTTGTCTTGGCACTATCTTTGCCATTTTTTCGTTTATAAGTTTTTCGTTCTATCTCAACGGTTCCCGGTTCGTCTCCAGCTACAAATTTAGCTGGCTCAACTACATAGCCTCTAGTACTACTACCGGGGCCGATAGTATCAGGCTCTCTGTTTCGTTCACTCGTTAGCTTTCTTCTTGGCCCACGCTTAGTTTTAGATACTTTTTTCTCTCGTTTTGGTTTACGAGAATCCGCACTGTACCTAGATACTTCTTTCCCAATTAAATACTCATCGCGCATACCTAACTCCTAACGCATCTTCGCTGGGCGTACGCCTTTACGAGCAATGCCTGCGCCACGAACTTTACCGCCAGCTTTGTAGCCCTTGGTCTTCATAGCGCCACCTTTGGCGTAGCCCTTAGACTTCATCATGCCGCCTTTCTTGAAAGTCTGACCAGTCGGTTTTTCCATTGCACTTGCAGGAACTTTTGCGGTGGTCATTCCGGGCATGAGCATACTCTTCATGCCGGAGGCTTTCTTAGCGGGTGTTTTCTTTGTATTAACTTTCTTCTTTGCTTTTTTCTTTGCAGCGGCACTGCGGCCACCTATGACACCCTTACCCTGCAAAATATCGGCTTGTGTAACCTTGCCGTCTTTGTTCAGATCTGGAAATTCTTCACTGCCTTTGACTTCTTTGCCCTGCTTGAACTTTCTAAGCCCACCCATAGCACCACCTTTAGTGCCCATCTTAGACTTCATCTTCATAACTTACTCCGCGTACAAATTATCAAACACTTGATTCACGTCCAGCGTGTAGTCCAAATCAGACTTGCTGTAGTGAATGTGCTGAGATGGGCGAAAATCTGGTGCGCCCTCTCCTGTTTCAAACCAAGCGGGATGTGTCACCCGCACCCTATTATTCGGTAGAGCTACGATGTTACCCGTATATGGGCCAGCATCTAGCAGCTCCATCACATGACTCTGCTTGTGTTGTGCAGGGTCATCAGCGATCTCATTGTTCGTATAGTCCACTGTGAACATATACTTGGCGGGGTACATCTCCCCGTCTATCTTAGCCATCCAAGGGCACGGTGTGGCTCTGTCGAGCGTATACACCGCATGATCCCTAGACGAACAATCCCAAGGCTGTGCAGCCCATACAGGCATTGGTTCAGGCCATTCCTCAAACGGAGTATCCCCCACCAACGCTGTAATCGGCATACGTGCCCACATAGCACCTCCGTGTACGTTAGGCTCATCGTCCTCGTCGTACGTCTCAGCCCCAGTAAATATCACTTGGAAACTGAGGCATCTGGTCGGCATTGTCGTAACAGCAATAGCCATAGCGTGAATAAACTCGCCGTGGTACTTCTCGTGGTTATGGGTGTATTCCTTCCTCACCCAGCACTTGAAGTACGGAATGTTGCTTTGTAGGTACGCCACTCAGCAATTCCACTTCCGTAAGCTCTTGTTTATACGGCTATTCGGATCATTCGCCGTCTTGGAGCTAGTATTACGTTTCTTCATACCTTTCATACGTGCACAGAACGACTTACGCCGTTTAGCAGCCTTAGAGCCTTTCTTGAGCTTACTGGGCTTAGTCGTTACAGCGGTCTTCAGCTTACTTCCGGGGTTCTCCCTTCTGTAGCTGTCCACACCTTTCTGATTAAGTCCGCCAGACTCACTCTTACCTTCCTTGCGCGTCCAAGCAGCGGTACTACCGCCACTCTTAAAAGACGCACATGGAGACTTCTTGTAGTAACTACGCATGTTAGCTGTAGAACACCGTCACTGCGGTCAAATTAGTAAACGCGCTAACGTACACGTCGCCTTCAAAGCGAATGCCATAGTCTGGAATGTTTACCGAGTGGGTAGCCCCAGTGCTGAAATCTAAGTCCAGCAAAGTAGATCCACCGTTACCGTCAGTAATAGTAAGTCTAGGAGACCCTGAACCAGCCGTTAGCACCTGTACCTGACGTACTCGTGCTGGGCCAACTGCTAAGGAGCCTGTGCTTGTAATGCGTTTAGTCTGAATATCAGAACTAGGCATAAACGCCTCCTATTAAGCGTCAGCGAATGGGGTAACCAACGTGCCTGAACCAAGAGTAATACCAGAAACAGCGTACTTAGCAGTAGTAATTACAGTTACAGTAATCATGCTGCCTGCTAGACCGCCTTTGGTGCTGCCGTTTAACGTAATAACGTCATTAGAAGCGCCAGAAATGAAGGTCTTACCAGTAGCATCGGTTACGCCAGTGTACAAACCACCAACAAACTTATCAGTACCATCAGTTTTGATGTCTAGGTCAGTAGCAGCCGTTTCGATAAAGAAAGTAAAGGTTGCGCCAACATTGTTTGTTTGGTTTGGGTCAGTCTGGTCAGATACTGAAGTGGCAACAATAGTAGGTAGTGTAAATACACCATCTGCATCGTTTACACGAAGCACACGCCCAGCGTGATCTTTAACAGTAAGGGTAGTATCGGCGGTAAGGCTGATGTCGTTGGCAGCGCCAGCAGAAATAAATCCACCAAGAGATTTGACTGGGCCTGAAAAGGTAGTAGTAGCCATTATAGCGTCCTCATATGCGAGTAAAGTGAATCTGTCTGCATATCGTCAGTCGGGTCTGTCAGATTCACCGGATTGTTTCCCGATATGGCTGAAAGTATACCCTACTTTTCATCAAGTCAATAAAAAGGGGAGCCGAAGCTCCCCCCTTATCAAGCACCGTAGCTTATGCGCCGGGTGAACCAAAGATCCCGAGAGGATCAGATACACCAAACGAGTAACGCTCACGAGCCTTGTAGCGGCTGTTGCCCGTATCAAAGTCTGCATCCATAGATGTAGCCATTGGGGTACGAACAAAGTGCTTCAAGCCATTAGGCACGTCGGTGGTCAAGAACCAAGCATCTGTATCAGTCAGATAATGGTTAACCGTGTAGCCTTCTGGGATTGAGCCGTTGTTACGGATCGCGTTCAGATCGTTGTCAGCCGTGCCAACTCGACCCTCGGTATCCAACAAGCGGGTTGCAACGAATTGCAGCGCAGGTGGGATAACCAATTTGCGAGGCTTGGCAGCGATCAACAGACCACGCTCATCAGTCCAACCAGCAAGCTGGATAACGGCGGCTTCTAAAGAAGTCTCGTTAAGGTCAGCAGCAACAGCAGGACGGTTTGAGTTAGTTCCGCCAGAAACTAGCGGGTGGTCAGTTGCACACAGCACTTTGCCGTCACCGTAGGTTGGGTTACCTGCACCCGTGAACGCGCTGTTCAGGATAGAGGCAGCTTTAACCTGCTTGGTGTAAGCCATAGCGCGAGCAAGAGCTTTCGTATAACGAGATGACAGTGAGTCATACAAGTTATCTTCAATCGCTTCCTCGGTAACACTAAAGCCCATAGCAATGGTTTCGTGCGTGTAACGAGCGGTAAACGCTTCTTGTGCGTTGTCGTAATCAATGGCAGAGCCTTCGTCTTTGACGGGGGCTGCACCAAAACCAGACAACTTAACTTCTTCCTCAAAGGAACGATCAGAGCTTTCAGATTCAAAAATCTCTTTATGCTCTTCGCCGTACTTCGCATATTCCATACCGAAAAGTGCGTTAAGTCCGGGCAATAGCTCCTTGAGGAGTTGGGCGCGTGAAATAGCCATTATTCAGCTCCTTACTTATAGACCAACAGCATTTGTCATGCTGCTATAGCCGGGATTGAATTTAACCAACACGTCTGGGAATGCGTCACCGATAGGTGATACAGCAGCCACGATACGGAAGGCAGCGGTGGTTGTCTTCGTAGTTGCATCCAATGCACTCGTAGAGTTACCCGTCGTGGTAGAACCAGTAGAGGTAGACTGGGCAGCAGCGAAGAACGTGTTAGCACCAATGTCAGACTGGTCAGCAGCGCCATCCAGTTGAGCTTGGAACAATACGTTCGGATCATCTACAACATACGCCTCAACAACACCAGTGGTGCCGCTTGGGTAGTATTGACCGTAGATTTGTTGCCCTTGAGCATTGATGTACGAACAACCAACAAACACGCCCAAAGAACCCGTCAAAGTGGTTCCAGTAGGAAGTGCGTTAGTAGTGCCGTCGGCACCGGTAGCTGTTGACAACGCAATGTACCCGTCAGCACCGATATGGACTACTTGTCCATAAAAGATGTTGGTACCTTCCCCAGCGGGGTCGATGAGGTACGAAGAAGTCGCGCCAGCATACGGTAGTCCGTCAGCGCGTTTTACAGGCTTTAGCCCGTAAGGTGCAGCAGTTGTAGCCATGTTAATGGACTCCTAAACTAAAATTAACCGCCTTTACCAAACGATACGGTGGTTTTCCGTTCGTTAAATATAGGCATACGTGGATCATTCTCACGCATCAGGTTGTTATCTACAGAACTCATTTGAGATTTCGTCTGATTATTGTAGTAGTCAGTACGTTCTTGAACTAGCTCTGCTGGAGCTTTGCACAACATCAGACCACCAATCACCACGTTATCTGCGAAGCGTTCATTCTCCACAGTTACCATAGTAATCTCAGGATGATCTTCAGCCCGTACAGGCTCCCAACCTTCGCGCAGTTTCGAGGAGACGTTGGTGGCATCCACTTGACCTTGCGTAGCTACACGAACCCAGTGAAATTCGTAGCCGTCTTGTGGCGTAGGTGAGGGTAATACCTCTGGGCGCTGCCACGATCTGGTACGAGTCTTTGTTTCACGAGTCTCGCTGTCACGCTTGATTCTGTTCTCAGCCATTATCCGTTCCTCATTTCTAATGCAACCTGTCTGGCGTATTCTTCCAGCGGTACTCCAAGTCTCTTAGCAAGTGCGACCTGTGTTTGCGATAATGTCACCTTTTTAGGTGCTGTGCTCCGCGTAGCGGGTGCAACCACATTTGGCCGTTGCTTTCGGGACTCTCGTGTCGCTGAAGGGACTTCTCCGAAATAATCAGGAAATACCTCTCGCATACGGGCGTCAATGCGCTCGTAGTATCCGTCATCGTTAGGGTATACACCCTCACTAACTAATTTGTGATGTACCCCGTATGCAAAACTTTGCATTTCGAGGTCTTTATCAAACCAAGGGTTAGCTGCTCGCCACTCCTCGGCTTTTTCATCTCGGACGTGCTCTTGCACAGCCGGTGTTTCAGTGTCTTGTACAGCAGTTTCTTCGTCCTGTAAAGACGGTATCTGGAAGTTTTCTAGCTTATCTGATTTCAGCTTCGCTGTAGTTAACTTCTCCTGTGCCTCTAGCAACCTATCAGCATCACCTTCGTCGTATGCTGTTTTGTAAGAGCGTTTGGCGCTTTCCATTTCAATAGCAGCATTACGCTTGGCTTGTTCAAGAAGCGCCTCTTGGTTCTTATTGACGTTACCCTTTAACGTCTTATTCTCTTCGACCAGCCTCTGGGCAAGAGATTCTAGCTCTTGTCGCTCCCGTTCGGCGGACTCTTTGGCTCGGCGCTGGTCGTGGTAGCCTTTACTGATGTGCTTGATCCGGTTACGTACTTTCTTAGAGTAGCCTTCAAGTTCTTCATCTGTAACGTCAGGCGGTGGCTCAGATGGCTTGTAGTTACGATCAGCCTCTGGCGTATCATCCACAATCTCAATGTCCAACTCATCTGGTTCTGACTTAGCTTCGACTTCAGATTCAGTAGAAGTATCCGCATACTCGTCCGCACTCTTTCTACCAGATAGGTCAATTTCGACTTCACCAGAGTTCTCCACTTCTATAGAGGTATCTTGTTCTTCATCAGGGAAACTGTATTCAACTTTTTGAAACGGCATGTCTATTCCTTACGCTCGTGATACGCCACTGGGGTCAGCTACAACAGCTTCAATAGAGTCATCGTTCATTAAACGATACTCTAACCCGTTAACCTTAAATCGTGTGCCTGAATTGGCACGAAACATCACATAGTCACCTTGTTTACACCAAGGGCCAGTCGTGAACCTTTCAGGGTCGTTATAGGCTTGTTCGCCCATATCCACCACAAGGCCAATGATTGACATGATATGTTCCTGATTCTTGATCGTGTCCGTCTTGAGCAGGTTAGTGCCGTCGAAGGTTTCTTCGATCTGCGGAAGCGCGACCAATACCCGATAGCCCACAGGCGTAGGTAGTTGTGCTTCCAATTCTTCCGTAGCTTCAACTGTGTCAACAGCTTCACTCATCGTCGTACTCCAAATTGCGCGAGAGGTCTTCTACATATCCCAAGCAGGTTTCGAGACCTCGAATCAAACCTGTGGTTTCCTTGTACATGGAGAAGTCTTTAGCTCCTCCACCGCTAAGAAATTGTAGTGCAGAGTCCTTATCGGACTCGATTCGTTCTTTTAGCACGTCTAAGACGGTTGTAGCCATTATTGGCCTCTAGTGTTGTTGGAATCCTTTATTGTCTTGAGTAGGTCAAGATCTAGTTTTGTATTGTCTTTCCTACGGTCTGCGGCAAGTTTTGCGCCCGCTTTCTGCGCGTCAATCTGCAACTCTTGCTGTTTCAAGGCTATCTCAGCCTGATCTATCTGAGCATCTTGCATCTGGTCACGAGCTTTTAGCTCCAGTTCAGCCTGCTTCACCTGCGCGTCTAGCTGGTCTTTAGCCGCTTTACGCTGCACTTCTTGCTGCTTGATCTGTAGCTCTGCTTGCTGCATTTGTATAACGGGGTCTTGGGCCTTCTGCTGGGCAGCTTGTTGAGCCGCTTGCTGCTGGTGCTGCTGTGTAAGTTGTTTACCTGCATCAGCGATCAGACGAGCCAGATTGACCTCGACCTGTTCAGGTAGCTCCTCACCCGGAGGTGGCAGCGGTGCGCCCAGCTTCTCTTCCATCTGCTTGCGGTAGTTGAAGCCAAGGTGTTCTGCGATGTGCGCCTGTAACGCAGCCATAATCGGCTTCGCTTGAGGGTTTTGCCCGATCATCTGCATGATCTGTGGGTCTTGCATGAACGCTTGGTGCGCTGCGATATGCGCTTCGTGATCTTGGTAGATAAATGCCTTTATAGGCTTACCAACCAAGGCGTCCATGTTCTCGCTGACTGGATCAGTCGGTTTCGCGTCGTCCTCTGTTGGGACGAGTTTGTCGGCGTTCTTAACGCCCAATACTTCGATCATCTGCCTGTGTAGCTGCGGTAAGTTGTAGATCTGCGGTGCTGACTGTGACATCTGCAATACCGCTTGGTACTGCACAACACGCTGGGCCATCGTAGAACTGTTCGGGTCGCTAACTGGGATGACATCAACTGCCATATAGTCTGCCACGCGAGCGGTCACTTCACCCCTAAACGGCTCATACGCATATTCTTCTGGCGCGTGCTCCGACATGATTGCCTTGAGCAGCTTAAATTCCTGCTTCATGGCGTAGTGGACACGGGCCTGTACCGCAGCCATAGGCTTGAGCGTACGTTCTAGCAATGCCAGCGTAGTACCCACAGGGGCGTTAGCCGACATGTCTGAGATGTTCATGTCACTGATAGCGCCCAGACGACGACCTTCGTTCGTGATCTGGTTCAGCAGGGCTAGCAGAGTCTGGCTTGGCTCCTTGTATGGGAGCGGCATGATGTTGTCGCGGATGCTACCTGACGGCACGTCTACGTCCTTGAACTCTCCCGGCTCAATCGGCGTGTCATCACCCTTAATACGTAGCCCACGAGCTTTTAGACCCCCCGGCAAGTTAGCCAGCGTGCCAGCGTCCACCAGTTGTCGTATCAGCGACGTTCCAGCCTTAGCGTATCCCCCTATGATGTGAATAAGCCCAAGCCCATAGAACCCAAATCCGGGCACATACACATAGTGCACAAAATGCTGACGCTTGAGCATCAACGAGTCATCGGGGTTCCAGTTTCGGCGTATCGCTAGGATCTCGTTTGTACCACGCTCCAACGTCACTACGTACGGCTTGGCGATCTCATCATCGTCTTCATCAACACCCTCAATGACGAGGTCTGCGTGTACTTCGTATAAAGAGTAGCGGTCATCGTCCGTTAGGGAGTACCCGCCTTCTTCAGCCTTACGCTTCTCAATGTCGGTGTGGTATGGCTGCGGATTGCCTAAATCTACGTCTCGGTAGAACCCACCAGCCTGTAGCTTCTTTAACTCGTTCTTAGTCTTACGCATGATGTGCGTAACACGTTCTGCGCTCTCTACATGTGAGGCACCGTAAGGCACAACCACATCTTCAGCGGGGATGTAGATAGCGACCTGTCGGCCCAGATTCGGGTCAAAATAAACTTTCTTGAACGCACTACCAGCCAGTCCAAGACTGTACAGAAGCCGCTCATGCTCGGGTCTGTACTCCACCATGCGCTCGGTGAGTTCGTAGTTCATGTCCGCTTTTACGCGGGTTGCCGCCTCTTCCTTGTCCTTACTCTCTTCGCCAATAACCTTGACCCGTACAGGGCCAGCGGCTGGGAATGTCTCGGACATTGTTTCGGCTTGGAAGCGGATAGCAGCTTCAGCGAGGACTGTGGAGTACACGCCACACGCGCCTTCCCACGGATCAGTACGCTCTTCGTACTTGAAGCCCAGCACGTCCAGACCCTTAACAAACGTATCGGCCCAGTCCTTACGACTGTCGATGTCGGCATCTACCAGACCTACTAGCTCATCGGCTAACTCGTTGAGCTGTCCGTCATCCAACGCCTCTGCCAAGTTAGCGTCGAACGACATAGTGTCAGTAATGTTAGCGTCGGGTATTAGTGTGATCTCCACACTACCGTCACTCATAGTGATCATCTCTGGATCTACAATCTCAATCTCCAGAGCAGACTCACCCTCCATCTCTAGCTCGTCATCAATGCCTTCGGGTGCTGCGTATAAACCTTTCTCAATAGCCATAATGTATCTCTAGTAGAAGCCGCCCCGCCGCGACTTAAAGTATCTTTGTTCTTCAGGCTCATCTGTCGGTAGGCGTATAAACCCGCCCTGCCTGAAACGCATGAGTGCCATGACCGTGGAGTCAACTAAGTCATCATGGCTCATAAACGGAAATCCGGCAATCTCCTCAACTACCTCTTCCGCCCACCGTGTGGGAGGTACCCACACCAGACCAGACGCAACAATATCAGATACTGAGTTAAGACGTGCTAACTTATCACCTGATCCCCTGTGAGGGGTATACTCTGAGACAGGCAGTCCCATACGCCTCATCTCTTGGTACAGCGCCGTGCCCGATGACTTCTTCTCCACGATGAACGCATCCGGTTCCCACTCACTGTACTCCTCCAACGCCAACTCTTTTAGCTCTGGAAACTCCAGCCGCTTCTTTATACTGTTCAGCAGGATGATGTGGTAGTTGTCGTACTCTTCGTTGAGGAACACACCCCACGTAGTCAGCGCCGTGTAGTCCGCACGGTTGTGTTTTTCTGCCGCTGCGTCCAGCGACATGATTATATACTCACAGTTCGGAGGCTGATCCTGCTCCCACAAGTTCCACCACTCCCGCTTGACCAGCGCAGCCTCTTCCGCCGTGGGGGTCTGCTGGTACTGCGCGTTCCACTGGAATGTAGGCATCGACGCCTTAGTTCGCAGCAGTGCCTCTAGGTCGAAGAACTCAGGCCACAGCGGTTTCTCCACTATGTTGTCTGTCTCCTCGTCCTCAATCTCCAGTATGGCAGGGAATTCGACAATCTCGTACTCATCCGCCCGCTCATTCTTCGCCATGTCGCGTGTCACACGCCCCGTCAGGTCATCCATATGCCATCGGGTCTGAATTATTGCCACACGGCCTCCCGGCATCAGACGAGTCCGTGCACCGAAGGTAAACCACTCGTATGCCTTCTCAAAAACAGAGAAATTGCCGTTAATTACGTCCTGTTCCGAGTGTGGGTCGTCCACCAACAGCAGATCTGCGCCACGACCAGCCAGTGCAGAGCCAATACCGCACGCATAATACTCACCGCCGACGTTAGTGTTCCATCTACCAGCCGATTTAGAGTCACTGGCAAGCTGTACCGTGGAGAAAATGGACTGGTAGGCGTCTGTAGAGATCAAGTTTCGCACTTTTCGGCCAAAATCCACTGCCAAATCAGTGGTGTGCGACACCATCATCACCTTTTTGTTCGGATTTCGCCCTAAAAACCACGCTGGGAAGAAGATAGAGACAAGTTGGGACTTACCGTGGCGGGGTGGGATGTTCACACAGATGCGATCCTTGTCCCCTGACTCAATCGCCATCAGCATATTCGCCAGAATCCGGTGGTGTTTGCCCACAATGAAGTCCGGCATCATCATCTGACAGAACTCTATGAGGTCATTGTAGGCAGCAGCGTTTATTTTTCTTGTGGCAAGCTCGTCCACGATGCGGTTGATCTCAACAACCTCCTCATCAGAGAACGCATCAAGATTGTCCAGCATGTTCTGGACTTCTTCCTCGGTAAAATCGGGAACGGCCTCAACCATCGTAGGCTTCCTCGCTCCCTTCGTCTTCGGCCACCTCGTCTACCGCCAAGCCAAGCTCTTCATCCAGATTCAGTACCTCGCCATCTATCACGATGTCTTCGTAGTTGGCGTCTTCTATGTCTGCTGACAGTACCGGCTCAACCAGCTTCTCCAACTTACCCCGTAACTTGTTACGTAGGTCGTCTGTTGACTGGTGCGTAACAGTGACTTCTGTTTTCTCCGCGAAGAGTCCTACGTCTGAGATCTTACCCAGAAGTTCCAAAGCTCGAATCCGTATACGAGCGTCGTCGTTCTCCGACTCTAACAGCAGTTTGTTAGTAACTAGGTACCGGATCTGGGTTGCGCTTTCTGCAACGGAGTGTCCGAACTCTTGGAGGATATTGTTCGTAAGTACAATAGATGCAGGCGTAAGTTTCGCCGCCTTCTTCGCAGTAACCTTTTTAGAAGTTTTTTCAGGATCATCAGCGTACGCCAAAGCCAACCTCGCAGCAGTGTCTTCATCTTCTCCAGTGGGTTCCAAGTCTAAACCATGTTCGGATAGTTTCAGCGCCGTATTGCACGCCGCTTCCGCACGTTCCTTCAGATCGACATTAGGCACGTCGTCCGCAAGAGGTACACCGATCTCAGGTTCTACAAATAAGGTCATAGATTGTACGCAGACTATAAGTCGTTGGCGTGAATATACACCAAAAACCACAGGAGACAAACAAATGAAAAGACCAAACCACTAACCCTCAAAACAAGTTACATACAAGTATTTACGTGCCGGGTGTGCCGGGGGGTCTGAAAACCCGAATAACCGAATAACCCAATATAATCAATAAGTTACGTGGCACGCACAAGGGTACCTTAAACCCGGCATTTCAGTCCCTTGACAAACAAAAAATTTTTTGCTGGGACTTTTATTTTTGGGGTGGGGGGTTTCCTGTGTGGGGATTAGTAGGGAACGGCCTCAAAAAAGGAAGCAAATTGCTAGAAATACAGATTGTTTGAGTAGACTAGTAATACATAGGACGTGCGGAGTCCCGTTGTGTCAAGCGGGGGGTGGGGGTAGGGTGGTGTTAGAAAGTTATAGGAACCTATAACAAACCACCGAAAACCATCAAATACTTGCGTGTAACCTGTTATCTGCTACACTGGGTACCAGTTGAATCAATACCGATTCAACACAACAGAAAGGAAAGACGTTATGTCATATTTACATCTGAGCAACGAAGCGGCTGAACTGATTAAGGCACGCGGCAAAACCGACGACAAGAAAGAGGCGCTGACTGACAAGCTGTCGAAGATCATGCCCTACACAGCATTTAGGGCGTCCGAGTGCGAGTCACCGGATTTGCACGAAGAAGTGAGGCAAGCGGTCACCGCATCGTTTACCCAGCGCGAACGGACGCTAATAGCCTACACTCGCGCCGAGGCTAAGTCGCTAAATGAGCTGCAAAAGGAAGATAGGAAAAAGGCACAGCAAAAGATCGGATCTCGATGCGCGGATATATACAAGGCACTGAAAAAGCGGCAAGCCGAGCCACGCGACACCGAGCGCAAGGCGAAGACGTTAAGCCAGAAGTTGATCCCAATGTGCGAGACGATGGAAAAGCAAATCGTCGCCGCTGACCAGCCCGACATCAAATCGGTCAAGGTATCGATGGATCTTCTGGCGGCATTCAGAGCCAGCCTGTCCTAACCAACCACACGGCCCCGCTTCGGCGGGGCTTTTTTTCGCCTCGAATTTTTGAAGCCAGTTCCTGCCGTTGCGTTGCGTCCGTCGCACGTCGCCCTTGATACCAGTTCCAGACGTAGCGTTGCGCGTCACGCATAACAAGTTATAGGAACCTATAACTTTCCCATTCTGTAATGTTACGTTTGTTACGTAATGTTCCCCTAATGTTACGTTTTTGAGAGGCAAAACGTAACATTATCCTCGTTGTATCTAATGGTATCTGAGACTAGCTAGGATTACTGCACTATAGAAAAAAGACTATATTTATATATTTATCTATAATGTTACGTTTTTAAGAAAGTATATATATCCGGTAGTTATTGACCCCCTACTTGTAGAAAATCTCGTTACACAGAACTAATGTTACCTTTCTCACACACTCCCACGCTGACCCTCTCAATTCCCCCAAAAACGCAATAATGCAACATTGCTTATTTATCAAACACTTACCAGCCCATAGGACGTAACATTGCGTAACATTACGTAACATTACACTCCCTACCACGTCTAACCACCAAACCACATTCCTTGACATAACACGTTATATAGGCGATAATATGTCTTGTTGGTCAGGGAAGGAGAATTTTGTGTTACACAGAACTCTCTACACGAACCGGGCCACCAACCACGTAAGTTATAGGAGCCTATAACTTTCACAGCAACGAAAGGAGACAGCGATGTCAGATGAAGAGTATCAAGAGCGGCTGCACCACCAGCGCATCCATCACGACGCCGAGATCAGGTTGATCAGAGCCGAGCACGATGACCTGCTGGAAAAGCTATTCACACTCGTGACCATAGCGCAGGCCGGTCTAGCCAAGGACAAGCCGCACGTTACCGAGTACCAGCTAGACCGTATGTATGACCTGTTAGGAGAGACTAATGCGTAAGATAGAGAAAGAAATAGTCGGTGCGTTCATCAAGGGCGAGACCAAATCAATGGCTAACACCGAATCCGTGTTCAACCACGCCACCCGCAGTCTCGACCTGTTACTGCACGGCAACCGTATAGCCACCATGTCGAATCGGGATGGGGTTAAGAAGTTATGGGTGTCCTGTGGCGGGTATGAGAAGGACGGCTTTATTGTACCGTCGCGCACTACACAGTCCCGACTCAATGCGCTGTTCCGTCTGCTCGACATGCCCGAGCGTGTGTACATCAAGGGCGGCGTTCAGTATCTCGACTGCCGACGCCACGGCACCGTCAACCTCATGGCATTGCGTAAAAGCGCGGTGCTTGTGTCAGTTCACTAACCCAAAGTTATAGGAACCTATAACAAACCAACGATAAGGAGTTCCCAATGGAACAAGCAAACAACATCCACCAACTGGCCCAAGGCCCAACCGTAAACGCACCCAGCATCAGTTCATCTGCCATGCTGGTACAGCTAAACATCTCAACGTGGACTGCACGTAAGCTCGACAAGTCAGCCTCGCGTAAGGTTGCAGCGGACAACGGCGCGTCAGCCAAAGCCGGTAACTACAACAAGAACCTGCTCGCAGGCTGCACCGAGTTGGAAGACCTAAAGAAGTTTGTAGGTAACGCACGCAACACCCACTACGCGATGACCCTACCGTGGTCTGACATGGGGCTACGTCTGATACCGACATCTCAATACTTTGACTACCAGAATGCCATGACAGATCTGGAGCAAGAGTTCCGCCGGTTGTACCAACTGTTCGAGGATGCGTACCAGTGGCGTACATCCACCGCGATGGCAGAGCTAGGTAACATGTTTAGTCACGATGACTACCCGCCGGTTGACGAGCTGCGTAGAAAGTTCGGATGGAATCTGGCTGTTCAACCACTGCCCGATGCCGGTGACTTTCGGCTCGATATACCCAACGAGCAGCAAGAAGTTATCAAGCAACAGTATGACTCGTTCTATCGTGGGGCTATTGAGTCTGCGATGGATGACATCTGGGCGCGGTTGCACAAGAACCTAGAGACTGTGCTGCGTCAGCTATCCCCGAAGGACGAGCTAGATGCCAAGGGTAATCAGAAATATAACAAGTTATACGATAGCGTCTTCGACACGTCGCTGGAGCTGATACGTATGATGCGTGACTTCAACCTGACCGGTGACACCCAGATGACTGCAATTGCAGACCAGCTAGAGGATGCGCTGTACGGCGTGAACACCGATGCGCTCAAGAACAGCGAGACCCTGCGTCTGGACAAACAGCAGCAGGTCAAAGACATCATCAGCAAACTACCGAGTTTGGATCTTTAGGTTTAACGTGGTACGCCCTGTATAATAGTAGGACACAACAGGGCGATACCGCCTACCATCAACCAACACCAACAACCACAAAGTTATAGGAACCTATAACTACAACAAAACGGAAAGGAGCAAGCCATGAGCTATGCACAACAAACTTACGCACTGAGCCTCGACCAAGCCGAATCGCTGATCCTAGCAGTCGGTGACAATCGGACGGTTCTACTTCAAGGCCACATGGGTACAGGTAAGTCATCACTGCTTACCACACTTGCAGCAGCAAGACCGAATCATGTGGCGTGCTACTTCGACTGCACGACCAAGGACTTGGGTGACATCACGATACCCAACATCGCCAAGCTGGATGACGGCACCGGCTATGTGACATACCTGACCAACGAGGAGTTGGGTGCCCACAATGACAAGCCGATCATCCTGATGATTGACGAGTTCGGTAAGGCCAACCCCGCAGTCAAGAATGCCCTGCTACGTCTGATCCTCGAACGTAAGATCGGCAGCTACACACTGCACCCTGACTCTATTGTGTTCGCCACGACCAACCTCGGCAGCGAGGGTGTGGGTGATCTGTTACCTGCACATGCCCGTAACCGCATCACCGTCGTCGAGACTAAAAAGCCTACCGCTATGGAGTGGGTCGAGTGGGGCATCAGCAACGGTGTCGATCACACAATACTGGGCTGGGCCAAAGAAACTCCCGAGGTCATGCAAGACTTCCGCGATGTACCGAATCCAGATGACAACCAGTACATCTTCCATCCCAAAGCTGTGGATCGGGCTGCGTTCTGTACTCCGCGTTCACTGCACGCAGCGAGTGACATCTTGCAACGCCGTGAGGGGCTAGATGATGACACGTTACAGGCAGCACTCATCGGTACCATCGGTATCCGAGCCGCCGCAGACTTTATGGCATTCCTCAAGCTGGCTGACCAGCTACCGTCATTGGAGTCGATCAAGAACGATCCTGACAATGCCACGGTGCCAACATCCCAAGCTGCTGTCTGCATGGTGGTGTTCAAAGCACTGTCAGCATTGGAGCGTGACTGGGCCGATGCGTGGATGACATACATCAACCGGCTGGACAAAGAAGCCCAAGGTCTGTTTGCCAACGGTGTTCGATCCAGCAAATACAACAAGACCAAGCAGTCCATGATTATGCAGAACAAGCTGTTTACTCAATGGGCTATGGACAACAACTACATGTTCGCAGCGGACAAGGTGTAAGGGGGTAGACATGGACGAGCAAGATAAGTGTTTGAAAGACGGCTGCGATACGCCCATCAATTACGGTGGTGTGTGGGGATACTGTAGTGAGGAGTGTCTTGAAGAGGACACAGATAAGGATGTGTGGAGCAAGGAGATAACATGTTAGCACTGAACCAACAACTGACCGCCGAGCAGCGGATCACCAAAGCATCGGTAGATATTACTGCTCACCCACGGTACACGGCCTTGGCTGGTGTACTCATGGTGGGCGACAAGACTGTCAGCGATGACGTACCAACTGCATGTACCAACGGGCGTGACGAGACTTATGGTCGAGCGTTCGTTGATCCTAAGCCCGATGCCGAGCTTCGTTTTGTGATGCTGCATGAGTGCTATCACAAGATGTACCGGCACCTGATAACGTGGAAACACTTGTACGACAAGAACCCCAAACTCGCTAACATGGCGTGTGACTACAACATCAACGGCAAGCTGGTCGATGAGAACCGAGAGGATGGCTTCGCCGCTATGCCCCGCGATGAGAACGGCGACCAGATCGGGTTGTACGACGAGCGATTCCGCAAGCCCGATGGGTCATGGTCTGACACTGCTGTGATCTTCAAGATGCTTGAGCAACAACAGAATCAGTCACAGGGTAACGAGTCAGGTGGTGATGACTCACAAGGTACGTCTTCCGCCCAAGGCTTCGATGACCACGACTGGGAAGGTGCCGATAAGCTGTCAGACGATGAGGTCAAAGAGCTTGAGAAAGAGATCGACGTGGCGATACGTCAGGGCAGCATGATGGCTAGTAAGTCAGGTGCTACGGGCAATCGTCTACTCGATGAGCTTATGCAACCGCAGGTCGATTGGCGTGAGGTACTGCGCGAGTTCATCCAGACAACCTGTACTGGCAGCGACTACTCCACATGGAAACGTCCCAACCGTCGATACATTGGAGCCGGTGTCTATCTGCCCAGCGGTATCAGCGAGAAAGTCGATGAGCTTGTGATTGCTGTTGATACGTCAGGGTCTATCCCCGACGCTGATCTGGCTGTGTTCCTGTCAGAAGTTCAGGCGATCTGCACTACGGTCAAGCCCGACAAGGTTCGCCTACTGTACTGGGGTCATACGGTTGTGGGTGACGAGTCATACGAGTCCCATGAGGTAGACACGCTGACCGAATCTACCAGACCCAAAGGTGGCGGCGGTACCGATGTTGAGTGTGTGGTCGAGTACATGCAGCGACATCAGATCAAGCCACAAGCAACGATCATCCTCACCGATGGCTACCTGTTCGGTGACTGGGGTACATGGGACTGCCCAACCCTGTGGTGTGTGATCGACAACAAACACGCGACTCCCGACAACGGCAAGGTCGTGCACATTCAGTCGAGCGACATGTGAAGACCGCCGTAGACAAAGAACGCAAAAAGGAGCTAAAGCCTTACCTTGATGCGTTCTGGGAGTGGGGGTGTGTGATGGCACAACTGCTACCTGTAACAGACTGGGAGTATGTCAGTGCAGTCAAGCACCTGCTGCGGGATGAAAAGGTACTGCTGAGTGGGCCGTGGGCTGGCGTGAACAAGTATGACGGTGACAGGGTACAACGTATTATCATGGAAGATGGTCATACACTACGTGTACCACTGTTAGCTTTGTTTACACTACGATCTGATATAAGATACATTACTACGCAAGGAGATAAGAGAAAAGTGCGTAGACAATTCAACCAATGGGTCAACGTGGCCTGTGGTTTGATTACAACAACGAAAGAGGAATGATGTTATGAGTTACACAAGAAAGATGAACGATAAGTTCATAATGCGGGTGCAAGATATTGTGCATTCCGATGGTAAGAATTTACCGCGCCAACCATCGCCAAATCTAAAACAGTTTCAGGATGCGCTACGTAAGAAGATGCGCGGCGTGCAGTTCAGTACGAGCAGTGCGAATTCTTGTTGGGCGTACTACCCTCACGAGACCTTTGCGAGAGGTAGGATCTCTAATCGTTTTGACGGTCGATTCCAGTCGAGCACGTTTGCAGTTAACAGCCGCACGATCACTAACGAAAGGTACGCAGAGTACAGCGACGAACACTACATGCAGTGGAGCAAGAACTTAAACACGGCGGTGAAGAAAGCTGCGGCAGCACTGGTCGAGTGGTCAGCACTTGAAATGTCAACAATACATGCTCGTGTTTACGATAAAAATCGTAGCGATTTGATATACGCCTCGTCACAGAAACGAACCGAGGCACTAGCTGACTTGGGCGTTACAGGGCACAGCCCCGCGTTTGCCACGCTCCAGAGTATGATCCACCAGATAACAGATTTGGACGTAAAGTCTAAGGTCGAAGAGGTACTGCGCCACGAGAAAGAGAACGCTGAATTAGAATCCGTCGGGGCGACTCCCACGTTTGTGCACGTATGTCAGGACTACAGGGGCCGTCAGATCTTAGAGGCTCAGAAGATAGACCGAATATACTACAGTGCGGTAGACGCAACCCAAGTACCCAAACGCTACGTCGAGGGTACTCAAGACGATGAGCACGGGGAGTTGATCGGCAAGATCAGCGTCCTGAATATGGCTACCGTAGGTGACTACGTGACTGGCGTTGGTATGAAAGCTGACGAGGACATGTTCTATGTCTGCTAAGTATTTCGAGACGCTACGCATGATCGAGGACATAGCCACCACGCTAGGTAACCAAAACAAGTTAACACATAAAGGGCCAATCTACCACGTTAAGGTAGACCCTAATACAGATGTGTGGAAATTAACTTGTTTAGGTACGGAATGTGTTGACTCGCCGTACGAACCTATTTATCGTGGCATGGAAACCCTACCTACTGACCTACGGAAAAAGCTGGTGGTTCTGAATATGTTAGAGCCACAACAGTCTGAAGTAGCCGGAGTGGGGTTGCGGACAGGTGACAATAGCTTTTGGGTTTATGGATAACGAGACACTGATACCAGTGCCCACGGAGAAACAGGATGGCAAAAATAAGCGTAGAGCTTGAGGTTGATGAGCAGACGCTGGAGGAAGTTCTTACGGGCCTACGGGCGGTGGAGAATCTTGCTAAAACAACAATGGAGATGCTGGACGATTTGCAGTTCCTATCCAAAGCTATTTCAGCTAACCAACGTGAGATGAAAAAACTCACGCTGAGTGTAACTAATTTACTGAAGGAGGTACGCAATGGCGATGACGCCAGAGGCGAAGGTTAAGAAGAAGGTAGCGGAGACACTAAAGAAGTTAGGTGTTTATTACTTTTACCCCGTGACCGGAGGCTACGGTAGGAGTGGTGTGCCGGACATAGTGGGGTGCTACAACGGTAAGTTTTTTGGGATTGAGTGCAAGGCGGGGAAGGGTAAGACAACGCCACTGCAAGACATGAACTTACGACAGATTGCGATAGCGGGTGGAATCGCTGCCGTAGTGAACGAGGAGAACCTGCACACAGTGGCAGACATCCTCAACGAAAGAGAGGTAGATGAGCGCCAGTTGGCGTTTGATTTTTAACTAGGAGACCGAGATGACGAAACGAAAGTACAACCGCAAAGCGGTAAAGGGGGCGATGGTGACTGAGTATCTTAACAAGAACGGGTACGCCGCGCCTGAAGTTCTGGCTGCTGAAGTAGGCGTGAGTGAGAGCTACGCCGGTAAGTGGTTACGTAAATGGAAGCTGGCTAAACGTAACTGGGAAACAAGTTCAAGGGAACAAGCTACACCAGCTAATGCCCGCGTTACCGTAGAAGCAGATACCACACCGAAACAAGTAAGTGACGGTAGCACTGCATCCTATTACGAGTTACCTGCTGGGGCTGCGGAGCTACAGGATTTAATCTCTCACAAGAACATGAACGCGCAGATCGGTGAGGTATTCCGTGCGTGTTACCGCATGGGTGAGGCATCACACTCTGATGAGCTACGCGATGCGAAGAAGATTCGGTTCTACATCGACGCTGAGATCAAGCGGCTGGGGGGTTGAGATGAAGTCCATAGACAAACAAATCAAGGAGCTAAGGCAAGCATTGACTGACGCAGCCGTAAAATCTGCCCTACTTAGAGCACATGCGATTACGCTTAAAGCTACTAATCCAGAGAACACGACACTATCTGACATGGCTGAAGGTATTAAAAATGATCTTGACCTAGCACTGGATATACTAAATGGGGGGTAGCTATGAAGAAGTTTGTCGTAACTTTCTCTGAGACTGTGGAGCGTCAGGTGATAGTAGAGGCCAAGAACGATGAGGAGGCACGGTTTGCCATCATAGATGACCGTGGCACTTGGGGTAATTGGCTACGTAAACCTACCACTACTGACGTGATTGTTACTCGTGTTGTAGAAAAGGAGGAGGCGTGATGCTGAAGTTAGATAAGCATGTACCAATACCCAAGAAGGCCAGCGGCAAAAGGCGCAATGAAGAATTCTATAACTTGTTAAAGGTTATGGAGGTTGGTGACAGCATTGCGTTTCCTATTGACTCGACAAGACGTGGGCCTAGAAACCGTAGGGACATCTTAGTGTCTAAACAGGCTGAAAACTTTAGGAGTGCGGCTAGACAGCAATTCGGCTACAAAATGACGATGCGAGGGTCAGCCGATGGAAGCGAAATTCGTATCTGGAGGGTTGAGTGAGCGATGACTTAGAAGAAATCGTGATCGAAAAAGGGGTGCTGCTGTTTGATAAGCAATACAAGCATCAGCGCCTTTATGAAGACACGTTAGAGCGTATGTCTCTGGGGGACTCGTTTGTGGTAGACGATCCCTACGGGCACAAGGTGCGTGCGTTTCGTATATCTGCCAGACGTAGGGGTTGGAACATCACAAGCCGTAAGATCAGCAACGACGGCGAACACCGCATCTGGCTGACAGAAAAGGACGGTAAAACATGGACTTAATAACGCTCGACTTCGAGACGTATTATAGTAAAGACTTCTCTCTGACTAAGATGACAACCGAAGAATACATCCGCGACCCTCGTTTTGAGATCGTAGGTGTGGGGGTGAAGGTAAACAATGGCTACACCGAATGGGCTTCTGGGACGCACGAAGAGCTTAAAGAATACTTTGACGAGTTTGACTGGGCTAACAGTATGGTGCTGGCTCACAACACTATGTTCGATGGCGCTATATTATCTTGGCTATTTGATATTCGCCCTCGGGTTTGGGTTGATACTCTTTGTATTGCCCGTGCTGTACATGGGGTGGAGGTTGGTGGAAGTCTCAAGGCGCTCGCGGAACGATACAACGTAGGTGCCAAGGGTACTGAGATACTCAACGCGCTGGACAAACGCCGCCTAGACTTTACTGATGATGAGTTAGATCGTTACGGCGACTACTGCATCAATGACGTAGAGCTTACCTACAAGTTGTTTAGCATCTTTATGAAGCAGGGGTTCCCTAAGAAAGAACTCAGGATCATTGACTGTACGCTGCGTATGTTCGTACATCCTATGCTGGAGCTAGATCAAGACTTACTGGGCCAACATCTTGAGAAGATCAAAGAACATAAAGATAAGTTGTTATGTGATGCTGGCGTGACCGACAAGAAAGAGCTGATGAGTAACGACAAATTTGCCGACCTACTCAGAGCTAAAGGTGTTGAACCACCTACCAAGGTCAGCCCCACCACGGAAAAAGAAACCTACGCATTCGCCAAGACTGATGAAGGGTTCAAGGCTCTTGCTGAACATGAGAACTCAGAAGTGCAGGCGCTAGTCGCTGCTAGGCTGGGAAACAAGAGTACGTTGGAAGAGACCCGTACTCAGCGGTTCCTTGACATATCCAATCGCGGAACTCTGCCGGTTCCTGTGCGATACTATGCGGCGCACACTGGCAGGTGGGGTGGGGATGACAAGATCAACCTGCAAAACCTACCGAGCCGTGGGCCAAACGGTAAGATGTTAAAGAGAAGTATCATCGCTCCCGAGGATTACATACTCATAGACTGTGACTCGTCGCAGATCGAAGCGCGAGTGTTGGCATGGTTCGCTGGGCAGGATGACTTGACCGATGCGTTCCGTAAAAAGGAAGACGTGTACATCAAGATGGCGGCACGGATCTATGAAGTGCCCGAAGACCAGATAACGAAGGATCAGCGGTTCGTAGGTAAGACTACGATCCTCGGTGCTGGTTATGGCATGGGCGCTGTTAAGTTTCAGGCGCAGTTGAAGTCCTTTGGCACGGACATATCACTTGATGAAGCGCGACGGATTATCAACATCTACCGTGATACAAACTGGAAGATCAGTCATGTGTGGCGAGAAGCTCAGAACATGATCTCACACATGGCGAACGGTGATACTTACCAGTTTGGTAAGGATGATGTGGTTGAAGTTATAGGAGACCGGGAATCTATACGCCTACCGTCTAAGCTCCTGATGCGTTATGAGGATCTCAGGGGAGAGTATAACTCACAGGGAACAGAGTATAGTTACAAGACACGCCGAGGCCGAACGCGGATCTACGGTGGGAAGGTGATAGAGAACGTCTGCCAAGCCTTAGCACGTTGTGTGATAGGTGACCAGATGTTACTAATAAACAACAAGTACCGAGCGGTACTGACAGTTCACGACTCAGTTATCGCATGTGTACCTGAGTCTGAAGCGATACAAGCCCAGCAGTACGTCGAGAAGTGCATGAGGTACGTCCCGACATGGGCTAAGGGGTTACCACTTGAATGTGAGAGTGGTATGGCATACACATATGGAGACTGCGAATGAGTGAAGATATTAGAGTAATACCATTAAAAGAGGTCGTAGAGATCACGACACTTTCTAGGTCAACATTATTTAGAATGACTGAAGGCGGTCAGTTTCCCGCTCCACGCCAAATAGGTGAACGTAGAGTAGGGTGGTTATCTGATGAAGTTCAAGCGTGGTTGTTAAACCGCCCCCATGCTATGTTAAAAAATGAGGCTTAATCATTGAGCATAGCGCCGTGGTCGTTCAGTAAGATCAAGGCATTTCAGCAATGCCCTAAGCAGTTCTACCATGAGAAGGTGCTCAAGCAGTACCCGTTCAAGGAGTCTGAGGCTACGTTGTATGGAACAGCTTTTCACGAAGCTGCGGAAGAATATATCCGTGACGGCGGTGAACTCGACCCACGGTTTAGCTACGCTCAAGGTATGCTCGATGCGCTGAACGCCAAGAAAGGTGAGAAGCTGTGCGAGATAAAGATGGGGCTAACCAAAGACTTAGAGGCGTGTAGCTTCTTTGCTGACGATGTTTGGTTCCGAGGCATTGCCGATCTTGTGATCTTGAACCGCGAGGACAACCTTGCGTGGGTGATTGACTACAAGACCGGCAAGTCGGCAAGATATGCTGACAAAGGGCAGCTAGAGCTTATGG
>WLWF01000786.1_pt1 | contig 29460 bp, 26 predicted proteins | sample 6718331 | NCBI WGS metagenome assembly WLWF01 (sample SAMN12718692, study PRJNA515312) | sponge metagenome | isolation source: marine sponge | host: Mycale hentscheli | place: New Zealand: South Island, Marlborough, Capsize Point | collected 2003-05-01
TAACACTGACATCGACCTTTGTAGATCTCTGCCCACCAAGACCATCTGATAAACCTTCCGCAACACCATAACGTGTTCTATCTCCAATTATATCTTCTTTTTGTTTAGCTATATTATCTCTTGCTGTTTTTTGACTATCTTGCTTAACTTGAGCCTTAGATGCAGATTTTTGTGCGATAAGGCTAGATACTATAGCATCTAAGTTAGATAAACTTGAGAAGACCCATCCAACTTTAACTGAACGGACCAATGATCCATTAGCTTTAGTCAATACTCCAAAGTATATGACACAGTCGGAGTTTCAAAATCATTATAAGCTTTTATTAGATAGAATACAGATACAGTTAAGCTCATTAGGTGGCGGTGGTGCGGTCAATATCCGCGATATGGATGATGTAGAGACTACATTCATAACAGACCCATCAACATTAGATGGCGCAACAATGAAGATGCGCTACAATCCAATCCAAAAAGTATTACAGTTTTATGGAGATAATACTACATTATTAGATCAAAGAACTATATCAGGTTCGGGATCTATTGATGTTGATTTCCTTAATAATAACTTTGAAATATCATTGAGTGATAGTATATCTCTTCCAGGCACACTTAATACTATAGGTATTACTACATTATCTTCAGGTGGAGCAGAGACTAGTACTGGTGGAGATCTCAGAGTTACTGGAACGGCAAGAGCTACTAAATTTACTACAACGTCAGATGAAAGGTTGAAGAAAAACATTAAGAAAATTGAAGATCCTTTACAAGTTCTTTCTTCTATTGAGGGTGTGAAATTCAATTGGATTGCTGATGGTAGTGAGGATGTTGGTGTTATTGCACAGGATGTTGAGAGGTGTTTGCCAGAAGCTGTTAATGAAACTAATAATATTAAGGGCGTGAACTATAATGGTGTTGTTGGGTTGTTAGTTGAGGCAGTGAAAGAGTTGGCAAAAGACAATCAACTATTGAAGATGGAAATCGAATCTCTCCGTTGATATAAATAGATATGGTATTCCCATAGAAAATTGGGGGGGATATTCTACATTATTAGTACGTACATTATTGTAGTCTATACCTTAAGAAAAGAAACATGTCATACGAAATTAACGAAGTCGTCATTATTGACGAGAGTCGTAATATTGTAAATGCTGGCGTTGGTACTTTTACTAAAGTCCACCCAACAGAACTAGAAATTGGAACTTCTGGTCTATCAATTTCCAATGTTCTTAATGAGACTGACTTAAGTAGCGACAGTCCAAGTGCTTTGCCTACTCAACATGCCGTTAAGGCATATGTTGACTCAGCTATTTCAACAGTTCAGTCCGACGTTGACGCTAATGAACTAGCTTCCGATAATGCTGAATCAGCATTGTCTGGTCGCCTAGACACCCTTGAAGCAGATCCAACAACAGCGACTGCTCTAGCAGCAGTTCAGGCTGATGTGGACGCCAACGAACTAGCTTCAGATAACGCAGAATCTGCTCTATCTGGTCGTTTAGATACGTTGGAAGCTGACCCAACAACCGCAACTGCCCTAGCAGCAGTTCAGGCTGATGTTGATCAGAACGAAGTTGATGCTGATGCTGCTATCGCAGCTAATGAAGTTCATATTGATAATGCAGCCACACTTTCTGGTGTTGCTAAAGATTCTGTTAACCTTGGTACTTTCACTGGAAGCACCATCTCAGATAACATCACAATCAAAGCCGCTCTACAAGACCTAGAGACTGGTGTTGATAATGCTCTTGGTGGTGGCGCTGCTGCTTCTTCCGTAGAGGTAGTCACACTAGCTACTGATGCTACCCATTACCTAACGTTTGTTAACGCAGACAACGGTACAGGTACTCAAGAGAATCTCTACACAGACGCTGGTATCCAGTACAACCCATCATCCGACCTCCTAACAGTCGGTGAAGTTGTTGTATCCGGTAACCTAACCGTCAATGGTACTCAAACCATTTTCGACACCACTGTTATTCAGGCACAGGATAAGAACATCACTCTTGGTGTTACTACTTCCCCTACTGATGCTGGTGCTGATGGTGGTGGTTTGACCCTAAAGGGTACAACCGATAAGACCTTTAACTGGGTCAATGCAACTGATGCTTTCACAGCTTCAGAGCATATCAGCATTGCTGCTGGTAAAGAGTATCGTATCGGCGGCGTAAAAGTTGTTGATTCAACCTCTCTTGGTTCTCTAGTTGTTGATTCATCACTAACAAGCGTTGGTAATCTAACCGACCTAACTGTTACTGGTGATATCACTGCTAACGGAAACATCACAGGTGATAACGCGACTGATATCACTGGTATCAGAGTAATGCACTCTGAGTTCATTACCATCAATAACGTTAACCTCGACGCTTCTGCGACTGAGCTTAACTACCTAGATGGTTCCCTCACGGGTACCGCAGTTGCCTCCAAGGCAGTTGTCCTAGACGCTAGTAAGGATATTGCAGGTATCAACAACATTGATATCGCAGGAAACCTTGTAGGTGATGGCGCATCCAACATCAGTGGTATTAACACAGTTACTGCTGCTGGTAAGATGTATGCTCTATCATACACCTCTACTTCCGACGCTTCCCTAAAGGAAAACGTTGAGAAGATTGAAGCCGCAGTTGAGAAAGTTGAAGCCATCCGTGGTGTAACTTTCGACTGGAAAGATGGTTCTGGCTCTACTGCTGGTATCATCGCTCAAGAAGTTGAAGCAGTAATGCCTATGCTAATTGAGAACGGTGAGTTCAAGCGCGTTGATTACAACGGGCTAGTCGGTCTTCTTATTGAAGCCGTCAAGGAACTTTCCGCTGAAGTCAAGGCTCTAAAAGCTAACTGATATTAGTTCAGTTTAATTCCAGACCTCCTTCGGGGGGTCTTTTTTTATAATTATATAAATAATTAAACGAAACTATCATCATGTAAAATGAAAACTTTCCAGGAATTTGTTGCAGAGTGCTATTCTATCCAAGAGACCTCTCTAAATAGAATCCGTTCCAAGTCCGAGAAGGGTGGGATGGCTATTCTTTCTGGACAGCGTGGTGATAAGTCCAAGAAAGAAAATAAAGAAAGAAGTAAGAGAGCTTGGGAGAAAATAAAACAAGACCCTGAAAGACATCAAAAACAGATAGACAGAGATAGAGAACGGAGACATAAGAAAGCATGGGAAAGACTTGAAAAAATAAAACTTTATGAACCTGAAAAATATCAAAAAGCCTTGGAAAGAAATTGGGAATATAAAAAACAGAAAGCTCAGTCTGAGAAAAATTGAATTATAATTATAATTAATTATAATTTTTACCTATCTAAGGTTACGGCAAAATCCTTAATATTCTGTTTTTTAGTGTCACCGCTCACACAATCACTTTCACAACATTTTGAATGACATTTACACCTTAATTTTCCTAATAAATGAATTAACCAAATAATAAGTTTTAAACTTCTATCTCTCATTTTAATAACACACAGATAATTTAATTATCTTTAATTGGCTCTCTATTCTTTTTATAGATGCGACTAATTCTTTTTTATCTTCCTGTAATTTCTTTTTATCCCAAACCCTTGGTTTTTTTTCCTTTTCAATTAAAATCATATGTGACCTGGCGATTAATAAGTTTCTTTTGTGTTGTTCTATTCTTCTCCTAATAATTTCTTCTCCTTTCAAAGACATGTTTATTTTTATTTATAAAACTTTTTATAAATGAAATGAATTTTTTATGCGTCCATAACTTCGACCTGACCGCCCTGAATTGAAAGGATTTTAACTTCTTCCGCAATGGTCTGAACGGTGATAGCCTGTGCGTAAGGATCGTTTGCGCCTACGTTTCCTGACTGTTGAAGGCGTAGAATAGCTGGAGCACTGCCGTTTCTGTATCCGGCATTTTGAACAATAACTTTATTTCCAGAATCATATTTAGCAAGGTCGAAACCAACATAACCTTGAGTTCCCTGGAACTGGTCACGAACACCAGTAGAAGCAACTATCTGTGGATTTCTAATTCCACACTGTTCCGCGACAGAGGCTTGAACATCAAGATCAACGGCATTAACACCTAAAACTCTATTTCTTTCATAATCTCCAGGCTTCAACGAGACAGGGTACTGTTCAGCCATTTCTAGGAAAGAATAAGCCATACTTTCAGATGATACCGGAAGATCATGAATAGAAATATCATTAATAAATAAATTATACTTAAAATTCTGTCCTCTCTGACTTCTTACTCTTCCCTGTCCCTTTGCGTATTCCTGTAAACCTCCACCAATACTATCTGCTAAACGTTGAGAAACATAAACTTTCATGAGAAGTTTACCCTGAAGAGCAAGGTGAATATCACTTGTAACAGAATTAGCTGTAGCATTTGGAGCGATTACTTTTTGTGAAATATTTGGATGAATAAACGGAAGACGAGTACCAACTCTCAAACTTTCACCAAGCGCAAGAACCTGTTCCTCGTTGTAGGTTAAATAATCCAAAAGAAGTACAGGATTTTTAATAGAAACAGCAGTAGAACTTAAATCACCATCTTTAAGAGTGAAAGTAGCATCTGCTCCTCCTGTAGCAATTGTTATAATATCTCCAACACGGTATTTTCCGTTTCCGCCATTTGTGATCAAAACAGTTTGAACAACTCCTCCTGCCTGTGTAATTTCAACTGTCATACCCGAACCCTGACCACCCGTAGTAGCCTTTATACCGTCGGCATAACCTGTACCACCTGCCGTAAGGGCATCAACCTGGATAGATACCCATTTTAACAAAACATCATCAAATTTAGTATTCCAATCAATTTCAATTCTAACTTCTCCAAGATACATAATAGGAAGTCTTACAGATTTCAAACCCGGAAATAAATCAGTTAAAAGAACCGAAGCCTGAAGACTTGCGTCATCAACAGCACTATCTGAATAAGAACCTACGGCTCTAACAAATCTATCGTTGGTTAAAGAACTAACATCCGCACCGTGATCACCGGGACCGAATTTTCCGTCGGCATCCAAAAAATAACCTGTTTCCGAACCAAGTTGAATATCATAAACTTCTTCTCTTTTATCTGGTTCTTCAGAAATATGAGATAAATGAATAGTTTGCGCAACATCTTCATTAATCATAATCATTTTTCCACCTACATAAAGGCGAGCTCGTTGAATACTTGCGAGACACCCAGAATAATGTTTAGCAAGAACTAATTCTTGTTTAGTCGTTAATTTAGTTTTGTTAAATCCTTCCCAAGATACATTCCAAACCAAAGAAGAATTTGAATCTAAAACAGTACCCTGACGAGGAACAACAAAACGAGTTTGAAAATTACTTGAAGCATTGGGAGTTAATCTTACAGTTGTAAGTTTTTGATCTTGATCTTCATTAGTTGCTGGCGGTTGTAATAAAACTGTAGGCATTGACATCTTTTTAAAATATTAATTATTTTAAAAAAAATATTTTATTATAATTTACAAACTTCTAATTCCAGCTGGGCTTGTTAAGTAGCTCTGGCGAGAAAGGTAGAAGGAGAATAGAGCATAAGGCTCTGTAGTTCCTCCCGTAGCAACATCTTCAAGTTTTGAAACAACATCCATACCAAGAACACCAGAAACCGAAATTCCACCACTATCAGGAGCATAATTACAACCAATTCCGAAAACACCAGAGCGATTTGCGACACCTTTAAGATTTTGTGGAATAACCTGAGAAAGATGAATATCTCTTGGAGGCAGGAAGGCACTCAGATAATCCTGAAGAATTTCTGAAGAAAGTGAAGAACTTTGTTCAACTCCTACCCCGCTTTCTCTATCCGTAATAGCAGTTTTTTCTAGTGGATTTCTCTGACCATCTCTTAAGAAAGTTAAACGGTCAATACCAATATCTTTAAGAGCCATACAATTTGCTTCTAAATTATTAATTTGTGCTGTTGGAAGCATGTTATGAATACCGGAAACAAGACCCGCAAAGAATACTCTCTGAGCGATTGAAGAAGAAGTTGAATCCAGAACCGAAAAGAGAGAAGTCCAATTAAGAAAGGAAATTTCATTTTCTGGAGGAGTTTGGGCGACTTCCTGAGCACTCTTGTAAAGAATAGGGCAAGTCAACGAGACATCATATAATTCATATTTACTATCCGAAGCTGGTTTATTGGCTCCAGTCCCGAAAAACAAAAATTCAGGTTTTTGGAGAAAAATAGCAATTTCTAGACCTCCAACGGCACTCAAATCAATATCATCACTCATAAACATTCCAGCATGAATTGGAAGAGAAAAGGCTGGAAGAGCTTCAGTTTCAGGATCAGAAACGGCTGCTCCTGTTCCAACAAGTTTTTTCCTAATCGCCTGAAGGGTTCTGTCGTCTAAAGTTGTTGAAGACTGGTTTACACCTTTCCAGGCGTTGTAACGTCCCAAACCTACTGCTCCTGATTCAGAATACATATTTGAAGCCATTTGTTTTGGTGAATATCTACACCTATAAAAAGAAGAATCTAAACGAGACATATTATTAATTTGTTCTAAAGTAGTTCCATAACGTCTTGAAGAAATTATTACCTGGTCCATAATACCGCAGGAACCAACAACAGGATCTACATTAAAATCGTCCCCAAGTCCTACAGAAGTATTTGTTCCTGTACGGACAGTTCTTAATTTAAAATTAAGTCTAACATCCTTAGAAAGTAAAAAACCCTGTAAATCTGCGATTGAAAATCTTACAACAGGCTGTGAAGAAGTGGGTCCAAAAGATCTGGCATTATTTGAAGGCGCGAGTCTAATAAAGCGTTTTTCCTGAGTTGCTACAGAGTTCATTTTTAAAATAATAATTATTTTAAAAAAAATTATTTTTATCTAATTTTAATATGTTTCTTATTATTTGAGGAAATTTTATTTCAAAAAACATATTTAACTCATAACTTCAATTCCTTCTGGGGTTATCATCATTCTTACAGTGTGATGAACAAAAGAAACAACATCACGAGGTTGGGTTGGTGAAGCAGTGTCGTTGTATTCCACGTATACATTTACAGGAGTTCCTGTTAAATCCATAGAAGAACCATATTTAGCAAGAGCACGTCCCAAAACGAAATTTGCTTTTGCTCGAACAAGAGTTTTTACACCAACCCCTGAAGCATCAAAAGCTTTCTTTAATTCCCTAATATGTTCCTGACCGAAATGAAGTCCTCCTAAATACTGATTTAAAGGAACATCCGTATTAGGATAATAAATTCCGTCAATTTGTGAACGATAAGATAACATATTATCATATTGTCCTGACAAATCCACGTCTGTTGTTCCTGGGACGGTTAAAGCTGGGGTAGCCTGTGAACGTGGAACAACAAAAATAGCTTTGGCTCGTGATTGAGTTGTAGGAATTTGAATTGTTTGATTTTTTACTTCTTTCAATAAAGTTGAGCGATAAGTGGTATAACTATCCATATCAATAATCATTTCTCCTGATTCAACTTGTGAAGCAATTCCTGAAACATACTGAGCTGGAGGTTGTACGACCTGTAAAAGCATTTCTGCCCTGTTAACAACAAACTTTGTTCCAGAAGCAACGGCAACAAGATTATCAGTACCTTTAGAAATTTTAAAAGTTGCGTTACCATTATCACCAACAACAATAGCAGGATTAATTGTAAGAGTAATTTCCCCTGTTGCCTGTGCTTGGCTCATAGCCGTAATTTCATATTCTGCGGTTCCAGAAGTGGTTTCTACGCGCATACCTGTAACAAAAGGACTATCTCCCAAACAGGTAAAACCGGTAAAAGAAGGAGAAAGCTTAATGGTTGTATCATTAGTAGCAACTGCTGTACAAGGATGATTAAAAGCAGTAGAAGGTAAAACTCTGATACCCTGAGCGACCTGAGGAACAAGACGAATTTCCAAAAGAAGATCTCCGATGGCACTCATAGGAACTACATACAAAAGTTCAAAAAGTGCTACATAATCTAATTCTAATTGAAATTTAGCTTGTCTCTGGGCAGCAGGCATACCAAGAGAACCATCTCCCGCAAGACTTTCTCCTAGAAGAACATTATCAGAAAAAGCTTTGCGTCCCGAAGAACTACCGTCAACAAGACCTTTATACATGGCATCTCTCTGTTTCATAGAAACACAAGTAGAATATGATTTAATTAATTTTTGAAGAGTTGCGTATTCTTGAATTTCTGAAATAACTCTACCATTCTGAGAAACTCTAATCATCTGAATAAGACTCGCAACACCTACATCGGCATCTCCAAAACACATCTTGTAATTTGCTCCTACAGTAGAAACTAAAAATTGAAGTCTTGAATTATGAGCATCAAAGAAACCAATACTACGAGGAATGGTAAATCTTATCACCTGACCCGCAAGAAAATCGGTCTGATTTTCACTTGGTGAGATGATTTGAAAACTGTCCATAGGCATTTCATTTGAAGGTTCATACATTTTTAAAATATAATTATTTTAAAAAAATATCTTTTTTTTTAGAAATGTTGTCCACTTGCTCCAAATCTTGCTAAATACTGATGTGAAGTCGATTGTGGGTTCCTAATGTCTCTCTGTTCTGGAGCTATTCTATTTGTGTATAAATCTGGAGCTGTATATCTAGGAACGGTTGGAGGAGGCGGCGGTTTTCCTGCTTTAGGAACCGTTTTTGAACCTCCTCCTGCGTAACCCTGTCCAGGTTTTTCACCTGCTCCTGACCAATCCTCGGGACGTGAACCAGCACTTCTCCCGCCTGAAGAGACACCGCCTCCTTCTTGTTCTAATTTCATAAAAGCGGCACCCATTATTTTAAAATAGTAATTATTTTATAAAAATATTAAATCTTTTGGTAATCTCATTCTATAACAATAATAATATGTACCCCAATTAAAATTAAATTCTTTCCCGTCTATTCTCTTAAAATTCTGTCTTTTCATAGGTATGATAACTTGTAAGAAATCCTTAAAATCTTTTTGAAACCATCTTGCGTTTATCTTTGACGATGGCATAATTAAAATAAATGGTTTTTCTAGTTTTTTCAGTCTTGTCAATACTGGTCTTAGAATACTAAAAGGAGGATTATCAACAATAATATCGCCTCTATTATTCTTAAAAAAATCTTCATCCCTGTGAATAATATCGAAACCAAGTTCTTTAAATACATCTTTTTGTTTTCCAGAACAATAAAAAGGAGACCAAATTATTTTATCTTTAGGAATATAAGGTAAAATTTTTTCCCATTCTTCTTTAGAAGTTTCATAATTATCGTCTATATTTCTATCATTGAACATTTTTATTTATAAAAACATTATATCTTTTTTTAAATTCATCTTCCAGCATAGATAAACACAATCAAAAGCCGCGCTATGTTTTTCCCAATCTTCTTTTAATTTATGTGTTTTTTTATCATAATGTATAAATTTCATTCTTTTCTTAGGAATTATAATTCCCATATCATCACCTAAAATTTTAGTATATTGATAACATATTGTTGATACAGGAACAATTAAAATAAAAGGTTTTTCTCTTTTTACTAAAGTTTCAATTACTTGTTTTTTTGTTTCAAAGGGAGGATTATCAACAACAATATCTCCTCTGTCATTTTCAAAAAAATCTTCATTTTCATGAATAACATCAAAGCCTAAACTTTTTAAATCCTCACCACAAGTTCCTTCACAATAAAAAGGCATAGATATTTTTTTATCTTTTGGTATAAATTCTTTAATCTCTTCCCAAAGAAATTTAGGTGTTATAAAGTCATTATCCCTTGACGGGTTCCAATTTCTGTAAGTAGACATTTTTATAATATTGTTTTTTTAAATAAAAATACTATTTCCATTTTTGACCTTTTGTATAAGGAGGATTATAATTATTATTTTCATCAAACTTTCTCCACATTAAATGCTGGTGATTATGATAAACTTCTAAATCTCTATAATTGAAAAATCCAAAATGATAAGGTTCTTTTGTTGAGTCTTCTAACATATCTTTGATATTTCTGCTATCTCCAAAAGTTCCTTCTAAATCTTTAGAAAATGCGTCTATCTGTTTAGAACTGGGACTTCTGAACATAACACAACCTTCTAAATTATTTTTAACTACAGGTGGAATACTGTAATATCCTACAAAAGTTTGAGAAATGTAACAAATTGAACAATCTAAATGTCTCAAAAAACTAGAACTTGTAAAAATACGAGCGGTAGGAGAACAACCTAAGGCAATTAAATCATCAGCAATAATTAAAATTTTATCTCTTGAGTCACCTCTCATTTTTTGAGATTCAATTATACCATCAATCATACCATCATTATAAGTCATGTGAATATTATTTTCTCCTGCTATTTTCTTTAAATCTCTTGTTGTACTATCCAAACCAAGATTAGGACTAAAAACAATAACTTTTGTGAAACAAGGGTCTTTACCACCATAAAACGATTGTCTGAAAAGGTTCATTAAATAATTACTTTTTCCAGATTTTGAGCTTCCAATAATTGCTATTCTGAAAGGTGGTTGAAGTAATTTTGGATTTACTTTTCTATATTTTGGTCGTGTTGGATCTTCCAAAACAGGAAGAATTGTTAAATCATCATCTTCTGAAGAAGGATATAGTTCTGACATTTTATTTATAAAAACATTTATAAATAAATTATATTAACATTACATTAATATCCTTAAATCTTACAGCTCTTGTAAGCCCTGTGTAAATCCATTCTTCTGAAGCCATAGAATGTCTTATTTCCCAAATAGTAAAAGGTTCAGAAATTTTCTGACTTTGTGATTTATGACAAGTCATCGCATATCCTGGAGCCATAAACGAAAACCATTGAGACATTAAAAGTTTAATTTCTCTTTTTGGAAATCTTTCTAAATATTCTTTATCTTCTTGTGCTGTGCTATTTGTTCTTGTTAAACTTTTTAATGTTAAAACATAGTCAAAACTCTTTAATCCAGATTTATAATTAGATTTTTCAATATCTACAACTTCAAATTTTTCTCCGTTAATAACTCCTAACTTTTTATTTGTTCTCATTCCTACACACTGTAAGCCATTGAAAAAATAGGTTTGTTGACACCAGTCAGAACTCTTGATAAGGTTAGTATAATCATTATCTAATTCTTCTAATTTTTCTTTTTCTAATTCTCCTTCATTATGAAGTGAGAAATATTTACTTGGGTCAATAGGTATTTGTAACTTCTTATCTTTACAATTCTCCCATTCTCTTTTCATAACAATTTCATTTAATTCTATTCTTTTTCTGTTTGTTGCTGTAATATGAAATCTTGTATTTGAATTACTTCCAAGCATACTTAAACCTTCTTTAAAAAACCAATCCATAGAATTAAATTTTTTGGTAAAATGGTACAATTCTTCATCATATCTTCCAAATTCTGAATTATATTCAATTTTTGCGTAATTCATGTCACATAATTCCATAAACCTTTCATTATTTTTTAAGATATCATTATTACCTCTTTCTAAAGGTGGTAACTGTCTCCAATCTAAAAAGAAATAAATCGGAATATTTAATTCTTTTCTTGCTATTTGTAAAATATTCATTAATTGAGAAGATACCATAGAACCCTCGTCAACTAATATCGCCTTCATTCCCTTTAAATGTTTTAAAGTTCCATTTGCTATTCTATCTTCTAAATCTAATCTAAATGTTGAATGAAAAGTATTTCCTCTAATATTTAAACTCGCAATTCCTGTAAAACTCACAACTGCTACATCATCCCAACCTAACCATTTTCTAAATTCCATTAAAACATAACTTTTTCCTGCTCCTCCTTGTCCTTCTAAACAGCATCCTTGATTTTGGTTAAATAATTCAATTAATCCAGAAACGGCATTTCTACTATCTGTAATAGATTTAACTTCAAACCAGTTTCTTGAATAAACATAATTATCCCATTCAATATTGTCATCTCTATATTCTTTTTGTCTAAAGGTTGTTTTATCTAAATTAATTTCTTCTTCATGTATGTCACCCCAGTTATTACCAGTTTTAACTTTTTTGGGATTTTTTACAATAACACAATCTATATTACGATAAATAACTTCTCCTTTTCCCTTATTGTATACACCCTTATAAAAATAACTTCCTGTTGTTTTTTCAACCATTTGAAATAATTTAATTAATTGTTGGTCTAGGATTTGGACATAGATTGGTAAGTTATGCTCCGACTTTTGAATAACTTTCCTATTCCCAAAGATATGAAATGTATGACTTTTTTCATTCCTGACAACGGTTTCTTCCAAAGAAAAGACATCCAATCCTTCTTTATCAAATTCCACCAAATGTCCAAACGCTTCATTTTTATCTAAAGATATTCCTGTTTTATATTTTTTAACAGTTGTTTTTCCAAGCATACCTGACGTTGTATTATTCATCAATTTGTTAAATGCTACATCAAATTCATTAAATTCATAATTATCCATAAAATTCTGTATTTTGCTCTTATCTAAGTCTGGATTTTGTTCTTTATAATCTCTTGCTCGCATGTCAATAATTTTTCTTTTAAAGTCTGAAAAAGTTTTCTTGAATAGTGTTTCTTCTCTACTATCAGAAGCATGAATATAATGAGTGATATGAGAATAATCTATTATTCCTAATTCTAAACCAAAATTCACAATTCCTGAAGAATAGTATTTTCTACCAACAAATAAATGTTTGTCATCTGTTTCTAATTGGTAAAGTCCTAATTTAATAGGAATTCCTTTCTTGTATGGCTTCCAGTTATCTCTCCAGGTAATTATCATCCAAGGTTCAATTGGATTAGTAAGAATAGAAGAATGACATTTTTTAATATCATATTGATGAATATTTAATTTTTGGATAATATTAAAATCTATTTCACCTTCTTCATTAAAAACTATGTCATTTATTCTTCCTCCTAAATGTGTTCTATCTTTTACTCCTTGAGACAATAATATTTGATTTGTTATTTGGTTTGGTTTTGAAACAATATTCTTTAAATTCTCTCTTAAAATTTCATTCACATGTTGTGATATTCCTTTCCCGTCCCATTTCTTATTTCTGTTTTCATAAAATTCTCTAACATATGTATCTCTTCCATCTTCAAAAATATATTTCTTATTTTGTAGAATAAAAGACTTTAATTGATTTGTTCCAGCAATATGAATATTCTCATTTAAAATTTCTACCTCTTTATCAACCATTTTTTCACACATAAAAGCCCATCTCCCGTCCTTCCATTTTTCAATGTCTACATATTCAACATCAAGTTTTGAATGATCAATTTCCTTTTTTTGTGATTTTTTATAAGAAAGGTTATTCTCTCTGAGTTGACAGCAAGAAGTTTTTAGTCTTTTATCCTCGTCTTCAATTGGAAAAATATGTTCATTGTGTGCTCTGAAAATTAAAGAAGGAACTTTTAAAACATCGTTTTCTGGATTATTTACCATAATCGTCTCGTTGAATTGATCTAAAGCTATCATTCTAATATTCAAGATATTACACCAATTGTGAATTTCTCTAGTTGAAACTCCTTCCTCTTTCCATCCACTTTCAAAAACTTCGTCAAAGTATTCATCGCTTAAAAATTGTTTATCTAATTTTGTATTTTTATACAAATAATTCAAATAATTAACAACACATCTATTGTTATCCATTTCCCATTCTTTCCTGTTTTCTCCGTCTTGAATAATCGTTAAATTTCTTAATCTTATATCTTTCTGTTGTAGTTGTTTTCCACCAAAAGTTAATTTAGGTTGTGAAATTTTATCAACACTTTTTAATTCAAACTTTCCTTTGTATTCATCTATTGTTTTCAACCATTGTGCCATTGCTTCCTTCTTTGCTTTTTCTATATAATCTTCAGTATATGGAACTCCAGAAAAATTAGTAGAAAGTTTAAAATCTCTGAATTTTTTCTTTCTTCCTGCTTTGTCTTTGAATGCTCCAAATTCTCTCACAGTAAAATGAACTTTTCCTGAAATTGTTTTATTTCTTGGAGCATAATCTAAAAACCCTTGACGGGTGGAAATTAATCCTTGGTCTCTGTATTTCTTCTTTAAAGCCCCCTTAGCTCCGTATAAAGAAGAACTCTTAATAAATGAATTAGTTTTTGGATTGAAAGTTGTTCCTTGTGGTAAAGGAGCCGTTCTTTCAACGGTTAAATTAGGAGTAGAAAAGAATTTTTTCTTATAAAATTCCTTGTACGATTTCTTAAGTTCTCCTTTTTGGGTAAACATTTGCCCTCTAAAACCAAATGTTTTTGCTCGGTCGTTCAATCTCTTTTTTGACAACTCATCCATTTTAGTATACTTTTTAAATATTTTTCTTTAAAAAAAAATCATTTTTATTTAAAAAAACATTTTTTTAATCATTCTATTAAATTTTAAAATATAACACATTTTAAAATGATAGCTGGTATTATTATAGCAGTAGAATTAATTGTTTTGATTGGAATTTGGAATGATTTAGTTATAAATCATTTAGATAATATTAAAAATTCATATTCTATAACTCATACAAATTAATTTAAACTTTCAATAGGAATTCTTTCTAATTCTATGAAAGGATTTTTACTTCTTCCAACTGAAGCTCTAATTAATTTTGTTTGTGAAATATATTCATTATTTGTATCTTCTAACCATTTTTCAGCAATTTCTCTTGTTGTTTTGGCTTCATAAGACCAAATTCTTTTCATATTTACAGGAGAAAGCACCGTGAGCTTCCATTTATCCTTCTTAATGCTTTTCTTTTCTTCTTGTGGCTGTCTGTCAATCTTGAGCATGCTTTTTATAATAATTGTTTTTTTAAATAAAAACAATTAATTTAATTTTCATTTTTACGTTGTAAGTGAACAACATAACAAGGTGAAACTAATATTCCGTCTGAATCAAAACCAAATTGAGGAGTAACTTTAACTAACTCCCAACCCTTCTTTATATGATAATTGATAGTTTCGTTTACATGACTTTGACTTTCATCTAAATTTAGAATTTTCGTTAACATGCTTTTTTAAATAATATTCTTTTTAAACAAAATTTTTTTTGTGGTCTAATTTGCTCTTGGTCTCAAATCCAAAGTCACTGTTACAGGGTGCTGTAACTGATTTAAAGGAAGTCCTAAAGCATCTGTCATTCTAACTCTTAATTGATTATGATTTACAACCATAGGATTTTCAAATTTATGATAGACCATGTTATAAGGTTCATAATAGAATTGACCATCTATTTTTTGAGCCTGTCCTGCTACTCCAGCTACCGCAGGCTCGGTGCTTCCATAAGGAAGAACAGCTATAGCTTTTTGAACTCCACCTTCTTTACAAATTGATTTTATTCCAAATTCTTCAATATTTATTAACATTTGTTGTGTTTCTCTATCTGTTCCGATTGAACGCGTTCCTTCAATTTCTAAAGGTCCAGAAGCATCTCCTTCTCTGGTTCTTGGTAATCCTGTTAAATTACTAAATTCTGCGTCGCAATCAAATCTTGCTGTATTTTGTTCTCCCAAAGGTTCATCTACTTGTAAAGAAGTTGTTGACCATCCAAGATTTTGAATTTGTGGAATAACTTGTCTTAAATTTTCTACAGTAAATGATGCGTTTGTATGACCTCCTTGGACAATTGTTATAACATCTCCAATAGCTACTCCTGGAGATAAAACAGGGTCTGACCCTATTAAATTAACTTTTGCTTTTGAAGCCCATCCAAAATCCGTTACTCCTCCTCCAGAAGTTGTTAAATTTACAGCATCTGTAATAGTAGTAAGTCCTCCATTATATTGAATATCCGCAAGACCATCACTATAATTTGAACCTCCGACTAAAGTTGACAAATTTTTATCCGCATCTGTTACAGGGCTAGAATAAGTTAAAGTACCGTTAACACCCTGTCCAACAGTAGCTTCTATAAGAATATCTTCACCATCCTGAAATCCTTCTTGACTATTTGAAACGGTAAAACTCTGAATAGCTCCTGATCCGTTAACAGAAACTCTTATATCTGCTTTTGCGTTTGAAACAGACCCTTCAGCAACACAAAGTTCCCCTTCTAAATAATCTTGTCCTGCTGTAGTAATAGTTAACCCATTGTGAACACAATTCATAGAAAAACCTGTACTGGCAGGAATACTGGCAGGATTTGGTAAAATACCATTAACAATTATAGGAGATTTAACACCAGCTCCAGGAACAAATTTTGTTGTGTCCTGGTATTGAAGTCTATCAGGAACAGGTGTTAAAGTTGTAACTTCTATAAAATTAGTAGCATCTACAGCTTTTTGAAAAATTCTTGCTACATTCTGTGAATTGACGGTTGTTTGATCTAATCTTATTTCAAAAAAATCAAATTTTTGATATGCTATAGGATTATTTGATACAACATTAATACCTCCGTTGAATCTTTCTCTAACCATATATGTTTTAAAAGCTCCAAAATGTATAGCAAAATCCCAATCTCCTGTAGTTCCAAAAGCCGTAGTTTTTGAACCAATTTTTAAACAAATTACGGCTTCGGCATCGTCTTGAGGAATTTGAAATCTAAAAACCCCGTGTGGAGTTTCACCTGTACCATGCCCTAAAGCATCCCCCCAAATAATATTAGTCGTAGTATTTGTACCAGCATTAACTCCTTCATCATAAGAATTAGAAATAGATGTTTTTAGTAAAATTCCTGGTCCTCCATCTGTCATCTGAGCAAGTGAAGTTAAATGTATTTCTCTTCGTGTATCAGTAGTTGTTTTTAAAACTGGAGTTTCGTCCCAATTTACTGGAGCATAATGAAGAGTTAAAACAAGTGTACTTTTATTGGCGTTTTTATAAGCCCATGATTGTGCGGTAGGAGGATAAGCTTTTAAAATTCTATAATCTTGAGCATCTGTCGCAACGGTTAAACTATCACTTAAAGCTGTTAAAAAAGTATCCACTGTATATTCCCCTTGGGGGACCTGAACATTAATTGTTCCTGAATCACCAAGTTTAATTTCATAATCTTGATTTAAAGCAGTAACTGTAAAAGATTTAGTAAATTTATAAGAACATCCCAATAAAGCAACTTCTGCTCTTTCTGGAATTTGTACTGTTTCTCTGAAATAATTGACAAAATCCATGGCATCACTATCTGAATTAGATTGAAGTGTAATCAGCATTTTTATAAACTTTTAATTTTAAAAAATAATAAAAATGAGACAGCATAAGCAATACGACGTTTTTGAGGATGCTCTTCAAGACACAAAACCCATGAGAGATTTAGGAAAAAAATCTAAATTTGATGTAGAAAAAATTTTCGATAAAACATTCAAACCTGGACAGCCTGTAAAGGTCGCAAAGAAAGATAAAGATACAACTAAACAAAAATTAGTGGTATCATTGAATACTAAGAAAGATGTTTCTAATAAAAGTTATCTTAGTTATAAAGTTTATTAAATATAAATTTTATTTAAAAAGTAAATAAAATGTTTGTAATATCTGATCCATCTTCTTTTTATATGGGGTTGGGTATTGGTATTTGTGCGCTTGCTATAACTTCTACAATTATTAGAACTTGTTGTTGTTCAAAAAAAATATCACCTTAATAAAATGGTAAAGATAGGAAAATTTGAATATCTTAAATCAACTCGTCCTGAAAAAAAACTTATGGTAGAAGTTACTTCTAGAGAAAAAACAAAAACTGTTCACTTTGGAGATAGAAAAATGGAACATTATAAAGATAAGACAGGTATTTGGGCTTCCAAAAATCATTTAGATAAAGATAGAAGAAAAAACTATCTTTCGCGTTCTGGAGGAATAAAAGATAAAAGTGGTAATTTAACAAAAAATGACATATTTTCACCTAATTACCATTCTCGGAGGGTTCTCTGGTAGTTTCTCCTTCTACTCTTACTTGATTAAATCCCATTATTAAAATTGGTGTATTTGGAGTACTAGTAATTTCTTCTTCTTCATAATGAAGAATATTTTCTAAATCTTCATTTCCTCTAAAGGTTACAACATCTAATAAAGCTTGAACTGTTCCTGGGACCATTAGCCCCGTTTGTTCTATTTCCATTCTTACAGCATTAATCATTGAAATATAAAAAAGCATACTTCTCTTTAATCTAAAAACTTCTCTTTTTCTGTCATTTTCTTTTTGTTCAAATTCTTCGTATCTTTCCTTTAATTGGTTACATAATTCTAAATATTCGCCTTCGTTCATTTTTACTATATAAGATTATAGTAAAAAATTAAAAATGTGAAGAACCTCCCATCATCTTAGCAGTGTCAGGAACGGGTACACTTAAAGAACCAAATTTAACAGGTCCTGCTCCTATTTTTTGTGAAAATTGGTCTCCAGAAATTGTATTATTTAAACTTTTTATTTTTCCTTCTGCCGTAGAAATTTTTCCTCTTATAGAAGCATAAGGATCATCACTTGCGTCTTTCGCAACATCAACTGCTCCTTTAATACCTTCTGCTAAACCCGCTATTGCGGTCCCTATTCCGATAAAAGGAATTAAATCACCTAAAAGACCACCAATTCCAGCAAATCCTTCTGAAGCTTCTGAAAATTCTGGCGCTAAATCTTCAACTTCTCCTGTGGTTGATTTTGTAATATCTTCAGCTTCCTGAGATAATCCCTTCGTCGCATCTTGAGCTGTTTGTTCAGTTTTTGCTACTGTTTGTGATAATGTTTTTGGAGTTTGTAAAGAACTATCATCAAAATCTCCTTCTCCAGAAGCTTCTTTAAAACTTTTCATAACACTCCCAGCGCCTTGAGGAGTGTTACCAGCATCAAAAGCACTACTTTCTGAAGCTACAGGTTGAGCGCTACTTTCTGCTGCTCCTTCTGTTTCTTGTGTTGCTGCCCTTTGAACGTCTGTATCTGGTTTTCCTCCTCCTTCTTCTTCTGGAGGTTGTGGTTTATTTTTTAAACCTGAGAAAAATTTTCCAACTTTTCCAACTCCTCTTTCCACTACTGATAATTCTGGGTCCGCTTCATCTCCAAGAGAACTTTCTTCTGAAGAACCAGTGGCTTTTCTAAATCTTTGAGCTTGAGCAAGTTTCCATCTTGAAGCAATGTCACCTGCTTTATAGGTCGCATACTTTTGTCCTGCTTTTAAAGCAAGACCTGTGATAGGTCCAGCACTTACAGTAATGCCTTCTCCTGCTGTAAGACTTCTTAATTGTCTTCCCGCTGCCTGAGCTGTTGAAAATTGTGCTTTTCCAATATCAGTTTGTTCTCCTGCCTTAGTTAATCCTATATCACTTTCAAAACGTTCTTCTTTTCCTCCTAATTGAGATCCAGCAAGTTGTTTTAACCCACTTTGATATTCTTGTAATTCACGTCTAAACGCCATTTTTAAATTATATTAATTTTTTAATAAATTTATCTTTTCCCCCATCTGTCTTTTAAAATCTGAGTTCTTGAAAATGTAGAATTATTCCTTCTCATTGGTTGACCTTGTAATAATGAAAATCCTACTTCTCTTTGATGTTTTTTATGTTGCTCTTTTTCATATTTATCTAATTTTTCTTTGTATTCCACTTCTGTTTTTCGTCTTTCATCTGTTCTAATATCTCTTTCTAATTGTGTAATATATTTATCACTTCTTAAAGCACCCATGACACCTTCTATTAATCTATCATAATTTTCAACACCATGATGAACGTCTTTTACACCTGAAACTTGTTGAGGAACATGAACACCTCTTTCTTTAGCAGGAAGAGAAGGTGGTGGAATATCTATAGGAACACTAGGAAGGGGTTTATTTTTCTCCATTTCCATTTCTTTTCTTACTTTTAACTTCATTTTTTCTTCTTTTTCATCTTCTATTTCCTTTTTCAATCTGGCTTCTTCTTCTCTTTTTGCTTCTGATCTTTGTTTTCTAACTTCCGCACTTTTTTGATTCATTCTTTTTAAATTTTCTTTCATCGCATCCGTTAAAACTCTCTTCTTCCTCTTTTTTTTCTGTTCTAAAACTATTTCCTTTTCCATAACTTCTTTAATTTCTGGTGCGATTTCATCAATTTCAATTTCATGTTCCACTTCAGGTTCTATTATTTCAGGGGGTTCTTCCTCCTTCTTTTTCTTAACAAAAACTTCTTCTTCTTTAAAATCATTAATTTGAGGTTCTTCTTCCTTTTTTGGTTCTGTTTTTTTCATAGGTTTCAAAAGTGTTCTTCTCTCCATTTTTAATATAGAAGTATTTAAAATATCTAATTTTATTTAAATTTTTAAAGATTTAAATAATTTTGTGCTTAATTAATTAATTTCTGGTTCATCTGAACCTTCATCCCGATATTTTTTCATTCCTTCTTGAACTTTTTTTCCTGTTGGTGTATCTATAGCACTAACAGGAAGAGATGTTTCACCTTGATAAAGTGATATTCTTTCAGGTATTATTTTTCCTTCCACTGCTACTTCTTTAGAGTTTGGGGCCATATTACGAGAATAAGCCAGATGTCGTTGTACAGAAGCAAGATATCCTGTTTTAGGTTGTTCCTCGTCTTTTGGTAATGAAATTCTATTAGTAGCTTCTACTAAATTATGATTTGATGCTATGTTATGAAGTCTTCTATATCTTAAACCCTCTACATCTACTTTATAAATTTTGTATTTTCTATCTTCATAGTCCCGTTTAGGTTCTCCCTTAGGATTAAATAAATTTTCATGAGCAAAATTCGTTGCTCCTTCAGGAGTTTCCGCCATCCAAACTGTATTTTCTCCAAAAATGTTATTTTTATTTATTTTATCTTGTGGTCTTTTTGTAGCGTCCATACCATCCCTAATAGGTTCATAATCTTTTCCTGTATCTCTAATAACTCTATAAAAACTTTGACCTCTTCTACCAGTATCTATAGGAATATCAGAAATTTCTCTTACTTCTTCTCGGTTTCTACTATCAACTGTTTTTATAGGATCTAAACGGATTGTATCTGGTTTTCCTCCACCGCCTTCTCTTTGTGATTCTAAAAAGTCCCTTGCTGTAATTAATTTTTTGTATTCTTCATTTCTAAAAGATTTTTTACCACCAACTTTTTCAAATTCTGCTATTTTTCTTTCTATTTCTCCTGCTCCTTCTGTTAGAGGAATATTACTTAATTCAAGTCTTTGTTTTTTAGTTTCAACTTTTGCTCTTGGTAATGTATCTAAATAATTTAACATTTCTCTTTGAATTTGTTGTTTCTCTTGTTGTCTTTCTTTAGAAGGTCTGCCTCTACTATCTCCTTTTAATCTAAACTTAAATTTTGATATTTCTCTTTCTGCTGCTGTTTTTTCTTCTTGTGAGTAAAATCCCTTATCTCCTAATTCGCCATGCTTATCAGAAGAAAAAACCCCCTTTGAAGGGTCATCAACTATTTTTTGAAGTCTTCTACCTCTTTCAACTCTTGGAATATCAACATTAGAATAATTTAAAATTTCTCTTTGTCTTCTTGATAAATCAGCAACACCTCTTTGAACTTCATCTTGAAAAGAATCTACATCACCAGGAACAAATTCTCTTGGTTGTGAATCTAAATAAGCTTCCTGAAATGGGTCAAGATTTGCTCTTGCTTTTGTATCTTCTGAAAGTTCTGTATACATTTTATTAAAATCTGGTATAAATTCCTCTGGTACATTTGAATCAACAGGTGGTAAAATAACATTTCCATAATGGAAATTTTGATATTCTTCAAAAGAAACAGGTCTTCTTCCTGCGTCTATTCTATCTTTTTTGTATTCTCTAAAATTTCTATATCTGTGAGGAATAGCATTAAAAAAGTCTTTTTCTGGAATTTCTTTTTTGTTCATATCTCCAATAGATGTTAAGGGTGGTATTTGATATTCTACAGGGTCAGAAGGTTGGAAAAATATAGCAGGAGTTCTTTCCCTGACAGCTTGTTCTGTTTGTCTTGCCTGTCTTTGAAGACTTTTTTGAATAAATTCTAATCTTCTTTGACTTTCAGCATTTGCGTATGGGCTTTCAATATCTAATTGAGCATCTGCCAGATCATCAGCAGTTTGTTTTAGTTCGTTAACCTGTCTAATGTTATCCAATAATGCTTCTCCTTCGTTTGTTCTGAAAAATGTAGTTCTTTCTTTTTTTGTTAAATTTGGTAAATCATGGAAATTTATTTGATTTTGAATAGCACTAACAATATCTCCTTGCTTTTTAGAACCTGAAAGAAGGTCTAATCCTAAGGCTTGAATATTAGAATATAAATCTTGTAAAGGTGAAGAACCTCCTCCTTTTTGGTTTTGATTATGTTGTTGTAACATATTTATAACTTCCATTTCTCTGTCTTGAATTTGTGTTATTGTTGGTAAAATTGGAGCGGGTTTAGGATTATAATTTGTTATTGAATAAATAACTGTAGAATTAATTCCTAATGTAGACGGGCTATCAAATTCTGTATCTTTTATAGTAGTTTGAATTTCTGATAACATAAAATCATGTTTAGCATATAAGGAAGCAGTTCCCATAGCACTTATAAAATCCCCTGTAATAAAGGTTTTAGGAGCCACTGAAATAGCATTAACAAATCCCGCCTTGGGCATATAAAACGTAGGCTGTTTAATTAAATTTGATAAAATAACTAAAAATCCATTATTTAATTTTCTTGGAAGAACAGAAGCTTTAATTAAAGAACTGTCTGTTCCTACAGTAAAAGATAAATATAAATTACAGTCAGGATTTAAAGTTCTGGGTATAGAACTATCATCAACAAGAAATGTAGAACCTGTTGTATTTGGTAAACCTTGTCCTCTTCCAGTATTAGAAACTAAAAGACCACCAACAGAACCATAAGTTGAAGAAGCGTTATCATATCTCACATTTGACTTTGTAGAATCAAAAGAATTTGTATCAGTATTTAAAGAATATGGATAAAATATATAACTACCCCATTTTAAAATTCTAGGATTTTTATTTCCATGCTCTGGAATTAATTTTACGTTATTTTCAAATAATCCAGCATTTGTTTCTGGAGCATCAACTTCAGTTAAAAGCGCATCAGAACTATCAACATCGCTTGTTGTTGTACCATTCATAGAAATTTTATAACTCTTTACTAAATAATCTTCTGGTGGAAATTCTATACTATCCATTCCATCAGAAATATTTTTTTGATAAGGTATATATTCTATTTGAACTTTCCCTAAAGATAAATCTATTTTATTATTTTTAACACCTATATCAGGATCTAAAAAACCTAATTTATTTAAAAAATTTTGACCTAATGGAGAAATGTCAGTATAAGGATTTACCCCAAAAGGGTATTCTTGGCTTGTGTAAGTATCAATTTCTTCATACAAAAAAACACCTTTAGGATAATCTGGACGGATATAATTTATAGAAAAAACTCCACCTAATCTTTCTTGATTATAAATTCCTTCTAATCTGTTACCATAAAAAACACGTGAAGAATTATCACCTCCTTGACCTTCTACAAAAGGAGCCGTAAAGGGTTGATGAAAAAATTCAAAGGTAAAAGCACTTATTTCATTAGAATAAACTAAAGTAGCATTATTTGTTCCTATATATTGAGAAGCTTTTGCTTTTGGGTATAAACCAGAATCTGATAAATATCTTATAGGATAATGATTTTCTTGACCAAATCTAACAGGAGTTCCAGAAGCAAGAACACCAGAAGCTTCTCCTAATTCATATAAAACTTTTGGGCTTACACCAATTGTAGAACCGTCTAAAGCCTTTTTTCCTTCATTTCCAACTTTTCCTGCGTCTAAATTTACTGTAATTAAACTTGTTCTATCAGGTTCTGCTGCGCTGTCAGAAGAAGATGCTAATTTTTTTAATGGGTCCCAACTCCTAATAGGTGTCCAATTTGTTCTAAAATAAACATAGTAAAATTTCCTGTCGTCATCACTAACAGGTAAATCCAAAACAAGATTATCATTTAACCAATTTTGTTTTTCATCAATATAATTTATTCCTACCACATGACCAGGTTCTAAACCGTTAGATTGTGGATAGGTTAAATTATCAGGAATATATAAACCGTCTGGACCTATATCATTATTAGAACCATAAATAGGCATTATAAATTGATTTTGTAAAAGTCCTGTATCTGAACTATCAACATATTGAGAACCTGAAATCATATCTACAGCCCCTGTTAATTCATGGCTTTGTTCTGTCCAAATTCCAGCAATATCTGAAGGTATACAGAAACTTTTGTCAATGTTAAAAGTTTTTTCATTTATCATTGGATAATAACTATGAATATATGGAATATTAGAAAAAGAACGATTATTTGTAATTTCTGTTGGTTGTACAAAATCACTACCTAACCATTCATAATTTTTGCTCGGAAGGTCACAAAAAGCCCATGAAGAATAACCTCGTGAAAATAAAGTTGTATTTCTCGGAGGATACGTTTGTTGAGGTTGATTTTCAGGAACAGCAAGTTCTCCTGTAAATTGTGTTAAATAATAAGTTCCACCTTTAGAATAAGAATTTAAAATATTATTCGGATAAGTGTAAGATTTTGAAATTTCTTCAATTTTAGATTTATTTGGATCAGAATTTCCATAAAAATTCATAGGAGCTGTTAAAGCAATTGTCCCTGTTGTTTGTGTATTTAAATCTTGTCCATCACCCCATTTCACAGAAATCTTATTATTAAATAATAATGGGTTTTTTATCCAAGTTAAATCAATTGTTCCTAAAGCAGGTTGAATAGGAGTATTATTTGTTCTTGGAACATCAAATTCTGGATTTGTTAAAGTTCCATCAAATAAAGCATCCCAATAAGCTTGTGAACCTGTATTAAGTGTTATATTATTATCATGAACATCTCTAGAAAGAATATCAATATAATAATATGTTGAATCATCAAAAATTCCTGCTGTAATCATATGAAATTCGTCAGCGGTACCTTCATTAACAATTAAATAAGTTTGTTGCGGTAAATCTTCAAAACTATAACCTGCGGCTGTCCATTTTGCTTGATCTATCTTTAATTGACATTTTCCATAAACTGTTCCTGTTTGAGGTGTTAACCAGTCAGCACCACTAATAGGAACAATTAAACCTGTAAAACCAAAAGTAAAACTATGAGATTCAATATAATTAGTTTTGTTATCTTCTGTAATTGTGAAATTTGCTTTTTGTGAATGATAAGACCTGAAAGCAGTAGAAGGTTCATATTCTAAACTATTTTCATCTTGTACACCTCCAGATTTATGAATACAAGAAAAAGCTTTTGAAGAAACAACTAAATTTCCAGAATTTACGATATCTGTGATACTTGAACTATTTCTTAATCCACATGAATCTAAAGTAGAAGGATAACTACCTATTTCAAATGTCGGATTGTAAGTTTTTTGTAATCCTATAGAATTTTCAAAATTTGTTCCTTTTCTGTAAAATGGTTGAGGAATAAAAAAAGCTTCTACTTTTTCACCTCCTGACAATTGTAAATCTGAATTAGATAATCCTGAAATGTCTGATTGTGAAATTCTCATTCCAAAAGAATTATCTACTTGTCTAACAGAAAATCTTTCGTTCGTATCAAGTGTTGATGGGTCTATTTTAAAAATCATACCAACACGACATCCCCTTCCTTCTCCTGCTAAACCAATTCCTTGAATTACAGAATTAGCATCTGTTGAAATATTTAATTTAGGAAGAATTTCTGGGTCTGGAAGACTATCAGGTTTATAAACTAAAACTAAATCAACAATTTCATTTGATTTATTTGGAAATTGATTAGGGTCAACAGGAGTTTGTACAAATCCAGGAATTTGGAAATTCCAAAGATATTCACTGGGCTCTCCTACATAATCTACTAAAGAATTTCCAAAAATAGCTTTTCCTAATCCTATTTCATAATCTGACATTTCAAAAATTCCTGAATATCTTGATGAAAATAAATCTCTCATTTCATTTTGTAAAGCTGTAGAAGAAACAACATTTGGATCCAATCTAAAATAAATCTGAAAAGTTGTTCCAGGTGAAAAAGAAGAAAAAGTGTTAAAATCAAAAACAACTCCATTTCTTTGAAGTTGGTCTGGGGCTACTTGTTCTATTGTAAAATTCTCTATACCTGCTGTAATCTGAATTTGGTTAAAATCTGTGACATTTTTCCAATGTAAAATTGGTTTATAAATTTCAGATATTTTATTTGTTCCTCTGTTGTGAAATACTCCAGAAACAAATTCATCTTCTCTATTTCTTATAAGAATATCAGAAGAAAGACAAGGATCATTTTCGTGTAAAGAATTAGGATTAATTGTTCTAATTTCTCCATTATCAGAAACAAAAGTTCTATCACCAGTATCATTTCCATAAGTAAAAGCTTCTGTAAGTTCAAAAGTTTGACCCCATCTATAAACAGGGCTTTCCTGGTAATTATAACCTTGGTCAAAAAGTGCTTTGTCGTGAACTCCTCTTTTTCCAATTTCAATTTGTTGAATTTCAAAAACTGCTCTATCAGAATCAGGAACAGGCCCTGAGCTATCCTCTAAAACGTAAACTCTATCACCCCTTTTATAACCTTCTCCACGTTGAGTGTCTCCTCGTGAACCTATAAGCCCAGAGCCACTTATGTTACATCCCTTGACGGTTTTTGCCCATGTAAAACTTGCTCCTGTTCCAAAACGGGTTTGGATGTTAGATGAATTATCTGTAGATCCAGCAGCCATAAAAAAACGCTCAAAAATTACATTTTTTATGGTTCCTATATCATCAACAACGGCTCTTCCTAAAGCATTATCATTATTATTAGGATGATTTCCAAAATAAATTAAATCTCCATTATCATAATCTTGCCCGCCAGAAGTAATACTAAAATTTATAGGTCTAATAGCTTCTGGAGCTCCTTCAATTTTAACTTCTAAAAGGTCATTTCCTGACCCTGTTTGTTTTACTGTATTAGAATCTATTGGAGAGGATATGAAATAACCTTCTCCAGGGTCTACAACTTTTAAAGAAGTTCCGTAACACATATAATCATAAGTACAGGTTTTATTATTCATACCATCATTACATGTATAATGTTGAAAAAGCATTGTATGAGTATTATTCCTATTTGAGCCAGTTTTTTGAAATTGTATAATTTCCGCATCTATTCCTCTCATATCAATAAAAGAATTTGTTACTCTTAATTCAGAACCCTGTTTAACCATTATAGGCTCTCTTAAAACATTAGTCCAAGAAGAATTATCTGGAGTTCTAGTTTCTGCGAGTGAACAAGGGGCTTCAATTTGAATCACATCTGGCGGCATTGTATCAGGTTGAAAAGCCGTATCGGGTAAGGGGTTTTTACTCCTGTCATTAGCTGTCGCCATTTTTAAAGAATAATTTAATTTAGTAAAAATTAAATTATTTACTTGAAGCTATTAATTTTTTTAAATGCTGTTTGCTTGAAAAATGTCTTTCGATTTGAAGTTTTGAAAATTGGACTAAAGTCCCGCATAAATCGCATGGAAGGGCATCCACGTTTGTATTGTATTTTAATTTAAATCTATCTCGTTCTTGTGGACTTCTTCTTCCTCCTCCACATATAACATAATTTTTATAATCTTCGGGCATACTGTCTAAAACATAATTAGGATTTTCTTTTTTCTTCATTGCTATTTGGTGTTCTAAACTTGATTCATGTTTTCTAATTCTTGGTGGAAGGTTTTGAACTTCACTACCACATTCACATTTATGAGTTCCTTTATTTTCTTTATATTTTTTATCTGCTTGTCTTCGTCTTTCTTTATAATCTTCGTCATCTTTTACTCTTTCATGATATTCCATTCTTATTTCTTTTCCTGTTTTTCCGTGAACTTTAGAAACAGAATTATAATATTTTTTTGAGGCTTCTCTGTTATATTCTAAATATTTTTGATATTTTTCAGGGTCTGATTTTAATTCTTCCATCTTCTGTAGATATTTTTCTTTTTTCTTCAATTGTTCTTCTTCGTATAATTTCATTCCTTCTTCAACCCCTTCAGGATTATTAAACATTATTTCTTCACGTTGTCCACTTTCAATAAAAGTTTCTTGAATAAGAGCCTTCTGCTCATTTTGGTTTTGTTTCCTTTTCTCCATCTTTTTATTGAGATTATTTTCTATTAAATAATCATTTTTGGTTTTCATTTCTGTTTTTTCCACGACACTCATTTTTATAATATTATTTATTTAAACAATTTTTATTTATAATATTTTCCTTTTTCTTCTTCCTTCACTCTTCTCCAATTATTTATATTACTCGGAAGTAACCCGGGGTGTGGGTTGTACCCTTTTGGGACTACGTGTTTAAACCTGTCTCGATGTTTTAACATCAATTCAACAATTTCAAGTTTTTTCATCTTAGAATATCCCGTGATATTTGTTTTTCTGATTTCTTTTTTTAAATCCTTCACAGGCATATTCGCAAGAACTTCTGCCAATTTATCACGAGAAGGCATTTTTAATTATTATTAAATTTTAATAATAATTTTTTTAATTTACAGTTCCATTCCTGTTTCAATTTCTAAATTTTTTAGTTGTACCTTTTCACACATTTTATATTTTGGGTTCCATCGACATTTATTCCAAGCCCTTTGAATAGTTACAATTGATTGATGTAAATCTAAATTATCAAAATCATTTATATAATAACGACTATCTTTATAATTTATATATTCTCCTCCCCTTCTTATCTCTGGGATTTCATTTTCTTTATAAACTTTAAGATTTTTTATTCCTGTTTTAGTCATTACTCTTATGGATGCTTTATTTCTTTTTAGGAAAATAAAGCCATGACCTCTGTGAGAATATAATTTTCCAAATTTTACATTATCAAATGTATCAATCCTTCCATCTTTTATAGTTTCAAATCCGTGAGTTTCCACGACACTTTTCATTAAACTTAAATAATAACTTGAATTACAATTTTTAACTTTAAAATTAATTGCGTCATTTAAGAAAGCTTCTATTCTGACTTTTTCACTTCCGTTTTTAAAATTATCATAACCCAAAACCCATGGTGGAGGCGGGTAATTTTGAACGGCTTCAAAATCCCCAGTATCTCCTATATATGGAAAATCTTTACGGAATGAAGGAACATTACCGCATCCGCAGCCACAAGTTTTAATTCCTAAACATTTAGCAGCTTCAATCTTTGCCATCATTGAAGAAGTCATTTTATTATTATTTTTATTAATTAAATAATCATTTTTCTTTTTCATTTCCATTTTATCAAGGATATCCATCTTTATTTTTTCACCTGCGTCTTGTGAACTTTGTGAACTCATTTCTGAAATGTTTTTATAATTATTTTTTTTAATTAAATAATCATTTTTGTTTTTCATTTCAGTTTTTTGAACGACACTCATCTTTTATAAATATATTCCTTTAAGCATTTATAAAACGATTTCCCAAATTAAATTTATGAAAACGATTTCTCAAATTCTCGAATTTTAAAAGATTTGAAATTTTTCAAATTTTCATTTCTGAAATCTGAAAGATTGAAATTTTTAAAGATTTGAGAAATTTGAGTTTTGAAACTTGAAATCCGTGAAATCCTAGAAGCTTACCATTTTGGAGCAAACTCCCAAAAGTCCACTTTGGACCAGGTCCTTTATCAATC
>WLWF01000787.1_pt1 | contig 29421 bp, 39 predicted proteins | sample 6718331 | NCBI WGS metagenome assembly WLWF01 (sample SAMN12718692, study PRJNA515312) | sponge metagenome | isolation source: marine sponge | host: Mycale hentscheli | place: New Zealand: South Island, Marlborough, Capsize Point | collected 2003-05-01
CAAAGACGGTATGAAACCATTTCAATATATCTTGTGGCAAGAAACAATGTTGATGCATCTTGTCATTGTTAGGACCAGAATAATATAAAGATACTTCATCTTCTATTTTACCAACAAGTTGTTTGTTGGCAGATGGCAAATGTTTCTTTTGTTTTTCGTAGATTTCATTAAGACCTACAAATATTTCTAAAGGAACCTGGTATTTTAAAACCGTCTGACCTAGATAAACGAAATCAAATTTCATTTTACTTTTTTAGTTTCTTTTTTTCTACAGGTGGTTGTAACTCTTTATCTCTAATCACTCTTTCAAGTGTATCAATTTGACCTAACACGTTAAACACTTCAGGCTGTGATGTGCCTGGAGTAATAGTATTCTTTTGATGTTGTAGTCTTAACATGTAAGAATGTGCTTGGTGTGAATTAACATCTTTCTTGTCAAAGTTACCATCATCAAACTCTTTTTTAAGTTTAGACCATGTTGCAACTTCTCTCATTCTATGTTTAGCCACGAGTTCCATTTGTGCTTTACCATAAAGCTTTTCTTCTAGCTCTATTTGTTTCATCTTTTTATCTATTGGATCTTTTTCTTTTTTGATATCTCTCTGTAGTTTTTCTATTTCTACTTCATTCTTCCTAGCATCAAATGATAAATGGACTAAGTTTTCAAAGTGTGTATTCTGTTCTCTAACAGACTGCCAATACTTTGCAGCTTTAGTTGGATATTTATTATCAGATAATACAGAAAACCTCATTTCTGTTTCTGTACGAAACATTTGTTTCTTCATCCAAGTGTCTTGAAGTTCTGGTATTAGTTTTTTAAAATCTTTAACGTCTTCTTTATCTAAAATGTTAGTTAAGTATTTAGACTCAGTCTCTAGTTTAGTCGCAATATTGCGCTTTTCTTTGTTCATAGTATCTCCTTTTTCATTTCTAATTTGTATATATATCTTTATATTAGAAAGTCAACTATGAAGTTGTTACTGTAAGAACTGCACTACCTGCTGTCCACTCTTCTGTTTTAGCAGTATTAGGAGGAGTAGCGCCACCTGCTAATAAAGCATTACCTGCTGGTGAGCTTGATGCAGGAGCAGCATTATTCGTAGCGGTTGCTAAATCATTAATTTCTGTCCATGTTGATCCGTTCCATACCTCTGTTTTTGCACTAACTACTGGTCCATATCCACCAAATATTAAACCTAAATCTGAAGTACCTGATCCCCCTGCAAAATATCTACCTGTATTTATATCAGCTTCTTCTGACCAACTTGTACCATTCCAAAATTGATTTACTGTTAGGTAGGTTGGTGGATCCCAACCACCAACTGATCTTCCTGCTGAAGTAGTTCCTATTCCTGTTGAAGATCCTGATGCCGTAGTTAAATCTCCAACTTCTGTCCAACTAGTTCCGTCCCATTGTTCAACTATTGCAGAAGCTCCGTTTTGATTACCAATTGCTAGACAAGATGCTTTAGTTCCTAAAGAACCTATCTCTTGTCTTGAGGTATTTAAATTATTTTCCTCCGACCAACTTGTACCGTCCCAACCTTGATTAGTTGTAGTCATAGCTGCACGTGCAGCACCTTGTGTTCCAACACCCACTGAACTATTTACTGAAGTAGAGAGATCATTAACTTCTGTCCAAGAAGTTCCATTATAAGATTCTGTAACAACCGCTCCTCCTCCTCCTCCAAAAGCTAAAGCACTATCTTGTGATATTCCTGCTCCTCTTAACTCGTTCCTAGCAGTATTCATTGTACCACCAGATGACCAGGTTCCTGTAGGTACTGAAACTCCATAACCTTTTAACGCTGATGAAGTAGAATTAAACCACATCTGGCCTTCTTGTACGATTGATGCTGTTACTGGTGGGAAAGACCATTCTTCAGTTGCTGTTGTATAACTACTAGGATCATATCCACCTGCAGCTAAAGCTGCAGTTGTAGAACCAATATGACTAGATGTATTTTGTCTAGCTGTAGCTAAATCTGCTACTTCAGTCCAACTTGAACCATCAAAATTTTCTGTTTTTGTATAAAGACCAGGAGCTGGGTTTCCAGCAAAAGCTAACAAAGCTGCATTACTTGGACCTGTTCCAGACAATTCCACTCTTCCTGTATTTAAATCTGCTGTTTCAGACCAAGACGACCCATTCCAAATTTCTGTATTAGCATTACTTGGACCTGAATCTTGTCCTCCTGCAGTTATTGCACTTGTTGAAGTTCCACCTGATGCAGCAGCGTAATGTCCTTCTGATAATTCAGTTTGCTCAGACCATGATGAACCATTCCATAATTCTACACTTAAACTATAACCAGGATGCACATATCCACCAAAAGCTAAAACTGCAGTGTATGGTGCAATACTACTATTTACGCCTCTTCTTGCTGTTCCCATTTCTGTAGTTTCTGACCAAGATGAACCATTCCAAGTTTCTACATTGCCTGGATGTACGTTTGGACCATCTCTTCCAGCCATAATTATAGCAGCAGTCGATGTTCCTGAACCTGTTACAAAATCTCTACCTTCATTAATTTCAGCTTGTTCAGACCAAGAAGTACCATTGTAAACTTCTGTTAAATTACTGTAGCTTCCTGGACTTGTAACTCCTCCAGCTACTATAGAGGCAGTGGTTGTTCCTGCTCCTGCTAAAGCTTCTCGAGCGGTGTTTAATGATCCAGCAGCTGACCAAGACCCAACGTATTGTACCGGATCTGCATCCAAGAATTGTATTGCCGAACCTTTTATTTGTTTTAATGTTGCCATATTAACTTACCGTAATTGTACTGTTTGCTTCAGGAACTGTCCATTCTTCCATGTTTGTTTTATCAGGAACACCGCCTCCTGCATAGTAAGCACTAGTAGATGATGAACCAATATTTCCAGCTCCTCCAGTAAATCTAGCTGTTGCTAAGTCTGCTATTTCTGTCCAGCTAGATCCATTCCATGATTCAGTATTAGCAACTCCTGCCGGTGAAGATGTTATTCCACCATACGTAATAGCAGAGGAAGAACTTACTCCACTTGCTCCGTTATAATATCTACCCGTGTTTGCTTGTGTAACTTCAGTCCAATTAGTTCCATCCCACGTTTCAACATATGCGTTGCTATAAGGATTACTATCTCCCAAAATACATATAGCATCTCCTGAATTTAAACCAGCTCCTCCTCCAGTTGTTCTTGCATTATTTAAATCATTAACTTCTGTCCAAGCACTTCCATTCCACGTTTCAGTATTTGCTACGTAAGTGGTAGTATAACCACCAAAAACCATTCCAGCGCTTGTTGGTCCAGTTGCTCCAGCATAAGATGTTCGATCATTATTAACTTCAGTTGTTTCAGTCCAAGAAGACCCATTCCAAATTTCTACATTAGCTTCGTTTGTGGCAATCGTTGAAGCTTGTGTTCCAAAACCTGCTCCATTATTTTTAGCAGTGTTTAAATCAGCTACTTCAGTGAAAGCAGTTCCATTATAACTTTCAGTTAAAACTAAAGGTGGAGGATTACCTCCTCCAAAAACTAAACCTGCTGTTTTTGATCCCGATCCTCTTTGACCTCTTCTAGCAGTATTCATAGCACCACCACTAGCCCACGAGCCACCAGCTACGGGTTGCGCGGTAACTTTAAAAGCATTTGATCCAGAGTTGTAATAAACTTGTCCTAGATTTGTTTTTGTAAATGTTGCTGGACCATTATCCCATTCTTCTGTTGACGTAGTTTGAGGATAACCACCCGCAGCAAAACAAGCTGTAGTATTTCCAGAAGCTCCTCTGTTATTAAGTGAATTAGCCATATCAGCAACTTCAGTCCACGCTGAACCATCCCAATATTCTGTTTTTCCTGATGCTGGAGTAGTACCACCAAAAGCTAAAGCTAAGGTAGTGTTTCCAACACTATTACCATTTGATCTTGCTGTATTCATAGATGTACTAGTTGTCCAATTAGTTCCATCCCAATGTTGAAAATCTGTGTTAGCTGATGGAGATGAACCAATAGCTATTCCGTCTGTAGTTGTTCCTGAACCTTTTACACCTGTTGCTGAGTTTAAATTATTTACTTCAGTCCATGATGACCCATTCCAAGTTTCTGTATCTGCCGTAACACCCGGTCCTGCAGTTCCTCCAGCCATTAAAGCAGCTGTTGAAGTTCCAAAACCTGCTCCTGCGTATCTTGCTGTATTTAAATCTGCTACTTCTGTCCAACTAGATCCGTTATAATTTTCTGTTACAGCTAATTTATTATAGCCTGGGGGTGGTCCTTCTCCTGAAAAAGCTAATGCTGCGGTTGTAGTACCTGCTCCACCTAACTGACCTCTAGCTGTGTTTAAATCATTTACTTCTGTAAAAGAAGTTCCATTATAAGACTCTGTTACTGCAACCATTCGAGTTCCACTTCCAGTATCTCCACCAAAAACTAATCCTGATGTTTGTGTGCTCGATGATCCAGTACCTGTTAATCCAAATCTAGCCGTATTTAAAGCACCGCCACTAGCCCATGATCCACCGGCTTGTTGAGACGCAGCTGTATCGCTTGCTAAAGTCTGAACTTTAAATCCTTTAATTTCTTTGTATTTACTCATAGAGTTTAACTACTATGGTAAGTTGTAAATAGCCGGTCTAGTTTGTAGCGCTTGCTCTTCTGCTGATAATGCATCGTAAGCTGCTTGTGCTGCTTCAATCTCTCCAGTTACAATAGCTTGAGCTTCAGCTTGCGTTTTAATCGCACCTGAAACTTTACCAATCCATTGATCGCCGTAAAGATTATCGCCTACAACCCAAACATCTCCAGGATGACCAGATAGGTGAAACTGTTTTCTCTCTTCGTGAGTGAAAAAGTTTTTTCCCCAGTTAGTCGCTGTACAATATTTATATGCCATAGTTGCTTCCTCCTTTTCTTTGTTTATAAATCATAATTAACTTGTTGTCACGGGGTTAATTGTAAAATCTGCTGCTACCCATTCTTCTGTTGTAGTTACAGCTCCTGGTCCTGAGGGAGCAGAACCGCCAAACCCTAAAGCACTAGTAGTTGAACCTGCGCCAGCTAACGATTGTCTTCCTGTACCCATATCTCCTACTTCTGTCCATGAAGAACCATTCCAAAGTTCAGTTAAAGATCTATTTGGTGAACCTGCAAACATTAAAAATGATTCAGGAGAACCGTTAGTTGATGCCGCACCTTGTTGTCTACCGGTGTTTAAATCATTTACCTCTGACCAAGACGTACCATTCCAACTTTCTGTAATAGCTGTATTTGGCGTACCCCCTACTGCTAAAGCTGCTGTAGATGTAGTACCACCACCTTGACCCCATAAATCTCTACCTGTGTTTAAATCATTAACTTCCGTCCAAGCAGAACCGTTCCAAGTCTCAGTTTGAGCACCTGAATTTCCACCAAAAACTATACCTGAAGTGTTGGTTGAACCAGCTCCAGCTCCTGTTCCTCTATCAGTATTTAATTCTGCTATTTCAGTCCAATTAGTTCCATCCCAAGATTCAACAGCTCCTGGAGCACCCGCCACTATTCCAGACGTGTATATTCCAAATTGATTTTGTCGATAAGTTCCAGCGGTATTTAAATTATTAACTTCAGTCCAAGAGGAGCCATCATATAATTCTGTATCTGCTTTTGAACCTGGTCCACCACCGGCACACAAAGCTGCGCTGTTTGATGCACCAAAACCTGACATATTATCTCTACCTGTGTTCAAAGCACTACCACTTGACCAAGAGCCACTAGCTAATCCTTCTTTAATAGCTTTAAATTGCCCTGATGTTGAATTGTAATACATTTGTCCAACGATCGCGTCTGAGTATCCAGCTGCGGGTGCAGTTGGCGGGATGCCAGAGAAAGCCCATTCTTCTGTAGCTGCAGAAGTTGATGGTGTCTCTCCTACTGATGCTAAAGCTGCTTGGTTACTAGCTCCACCACAACCTATTTGTTGTCTAGCAGTAGCCATATCATTAACTTCTGTCCACGAACTTCCATCCCAGGATTCTGTTTTTCCAGTAACCGATCCTAAATTTCCACCATACGCTAAAGCAGATGTTTGTGTTCCAGCGCCTCCTAAATAATCTCTTGCAGTATTAAGATCTGCTATCTCTGTCCACGCTGAACCGTTCCATGATTCTACAGTAGCGACTTCATTTCCAGCTCCATTTGCACCACCCATTTGTAAAGCTGCAGTATTTGTTCCTGCGCCAGCTGGTATCTGATAATTAGCTTCATTTAAATCTCCAACTTCAGTCCAATTTGAACCGTTCCAAGTTTCTGTGCTAGCTACACCACCTCCAGGGTCTGCACCACCAAAAGCTAAAGCAGCTGTAGATGTTGCTGATTGTGCACTTCCTAATCTAAATCTTCCTTCGTTAAGATCAGCAACTTCTGTCCATGCTGAACCGTTCCAAGTCTCTGTATTTCCAATTCTGTTAGATCCAGGACCAGTGTCTCCACCAAAAGATACTGCGGCTGTTGTAGTACCCGCTCCCATTAAACCGTATCTTGCAGTGTTTAAATTTGCTACTTCAGTCCAGCTTGAACCATTCCATTGTTCTGCATTAACAGTCGTAGGTGGTTCACCACCTGAAATCATATTTGCAGTTGAAGTTCCGGCCGAAGCTACTTCTGATCTTCCTGTGTTTGCATTAGCACCTGATGACCAAACTCCTGCATAAGGATCATTTATTTTTGCTTGTGCAAAAGGTACGGGATCTGATGATAGGTTTTGTATTGGAAAACCACTTCTTGTTTGTAATTGAACTGTACCTGTACCACCAACATTAAAAGAATTTCCCATTCCAGAATGATTAGTACAATAAAAAAATAATGCTTGGGTTGTTGTAGCTGTAACTTCTATTTGTGTATATGCTCCGGCGCTTCCTGGTGTGCCATTGGTTGTAACTCCGGTAGTATATTCTGAACTACCAGCTGCGTCTGCAGCTGTCGCAAATCTTAAAGGGTGACCTGAATTTGATCCATCTGCTTGATCGAACTTGTAAGTATTTCCTGGTGTTGCAGCATATGCACCTAACGCACCATCTAAATAATATTTATTACCAGAACCCGGATTAGCTACGGTTACTGTTATAGTTATAGTTGCCATGGATTATTTATCCTTTAGCAGCCAACCTTGTGTACTATCAACATATGCAAGAGTTAAGCCAGCTCTTTCTATGCTTACTGTAAGGTCCGCGGCTGTTCCCATGATAGGTTGTGAGTTTCTTCCTACCGTTAAATTATTAGTATCGAATGTTCCAGCGTAATCTACAATACTTACTTCATCACCTAAAGAAGGAGAGGCTGGTAGAGTTACTGTAAATGATCCAGCTGAAGTATTAGCAAATACACCTTCACCTGCTGAAGCTGTGTAGTTTCCTGTTTTAATTGCTTGCCATGATGTACCACCAGAATTATCTACAAAAGATAAATTTCCAGAACCATCTGTAACTAAAATTTGATCTGCTGTACCTGTTGCTGCAGGCATTGTAAGTGTATATGAACTTGATACAGTTGCATGCGATCTTAATCCTATATAAGCAGAATCATCAGTGTCTGCTAATCTTAATTCTTTTTGTGAGTTAATAATTAAACCTGTTCCCGCAGTCCATATTAGATCTGCATCTCCGCCAAAAGAACCGGAGTTGTTATATTGAATTTGTGTGTTTGATCCACCAGGAGTTGTGCCTGCACCAAAACCAACATCATAAACACCTGTGTTAGTTGCTACACCATCAAAATAAACCAGCTTCCAATCTTTATCACCAGTTGCCCATGTTACTGTAGCGCCTGATCCTGAAGCTGCTTTTAATTGTACGGTGTAAGCACCTGATGTGCTGTTTTTAATTAAATAAAAATTTTCTGTAAGAACTGGAAAAGTTATAATTTTATTTCCAGTTATTGCTTGAGGAGATTCTGCGCCTAAAACAATTACTCTTGTTGCAACAGTAGAGCCTGTAGCGCCATCTGATTGAGTTACTGCTGTAGTATTAGCACCTGAACCACCAGCATTTAAAGTTTGTACTTTATAGCCACCAGATATCTGTTCTATAAGATCTAAGTTATTATTAGTTTTTGTTCCCCATGTACCGGCATTTTCGCCAGTAGCCATTTTTTCTATACCGAGAGGTGTATACGTTGATGCCATATTTAGTCTTATCTCCTATTCGAATTCGACGTTATTGTTAATATATATTTCATCTAGCCTACGCTGTCAACATCCGTATAACTTGCTCCGGAAGTCCTTGTTACGTCTGAATAGCTTGCGTTTGTTGATCTAGTAACATCAGAATAACTAGCCGTCAATACAGGATCTACATCAGCATATCCTAGAATAGCGTTAAATGCTCCTACTTCTGCAGTTAAAGATAACCCTAATCCTACAAGACTTGCATTCGTAACTTGAACTGTAGTTAAAGAACCAAGAGCAGATGTTGAAGATAAACCAGTTAATCCCATTACATCCGCTGGTGAAATACTTCCTACAGACGTAGTTGAAGATTGACCAGATATAGGTAAAATTAAAGCTGACGTTATTTCAATTTCGCCAACAGAACTTGTTGACGATAAACCTAATCCTGAAAGATTTGCAAAAGTTTCTGGCGAAGCAGTAATACTTCCAACAGCAGAAGTTGCAGATTGACCAGATAAACCTACAGAGTCTTCTGTTCCTAAAAGACCTAACGAAGATATTAAACCTTGATTAGGTAATGTTAAAGATAAACTTGTATTAATAGATAAAGATCCAACAGCACTTGTAGAAGATTGACCTGTTAGCCCCATGACTTGATCTGCTGGAACTATTGATCCTACGGCTGATGTTAAAACAAATCCTGGTAATGTTTCGTTAGCTTCTTCTACAGAACCCCAACCATTAATACCCCAAGATAATGTACCCCAACCGGGTCTTATCTCTACAGATAAAGTTCCAACAGCTGTTGTTAAAGATAAACTTGTAAGTGTAATTGTTTCGTCGCTGAGTTGACCCCATTCAGAATCTCCCCAAGATTTAGCACCCCAACCTTGAGCTAAAACGGTTGAGCCTCCCCATGAGGATTGGTCCCAGGTAAGTCGACCCCATCCTGAAGATACATCGGGCATGGTAACCCTCCTAAGCTATCTGAACGATTGCGTTGCCTGCTGTCTGAGCTGGGAATTGAATTGTAAAAGTTCCGCTAGTTACAGTTTTGTCAGCACCAAAGTTAACAGCACAAACCGCTTTGTTAGACTGAGAAGAATTGTATATTAAACATCCTCTTGCTGTAAAAGAAGCTGAGCTGATACTTGTGTCTGCAAACTTACAACACGCTGTATCACCTGATAAAACTGGTGTCGTGCTTGTTAAAGCATTTCCACCTGTCGTGTATCCAGTTGAAGTTGAACTAACTTCGTGAGTGTTAGTTGGATTTGCTGTGCCATCTGCAGGTGCTGTGTAAGCAGTTGTTGATTTACTTAAAGTTGCTGAGCTTGTGAATAAAGCTATCTTAAATGAGTTTCCAGAAGACGCAGTAAAGTTATGTGTGCCTACTAAAATTTCTTGTTTAAAACTATTGCATATTGCCGATGTTATTGCCATAATATTTTATCCCTTTACGGTGACGGTGACTTGACTGGGATTCTTACTGTTCCATCCGTATAGTCGTCTCGTCTACGTCTACCTAATTGTGCTCCCGCAAACTTCTGTATTTCTTGTTTATACTTTTGCTCATATAATGTCAACATATCCGTTGGGCCTTTTAAAAAGCCATAAGTTTCAGCTAAACAGCAATATAGAAGACCTTGAGGAAAGTTCAAACTGATATAATTAGTCTGATTACTAGACTCTAAAGTAGCAGGCATTTTATTGTAATATATTCTAAATTTGTAAGCTTGGTCTGGTGTAGGAGCAAAATACATAGCCCCAGATGTAGTATCGCTTAAACCTGTAGCACCACCAAACATAGCATAGTATTTTGGTAATCCTGTTACAGTCTTACCAGAAACCCCACCTTCTGGTCCAGTGGTTCTACCGACATATTCAGATAAATACGTTTGATCTTTTTTCTCTAACCATTGACCAGGGCCAGTTGTAGCAGATGTAGAATCAAAAACTTCTATACCTCTAATAAACAAAGCTCCAGCCGGAGCATTTATCGAATTGTTTCCTGCAGACATTGTACCTTCTTGTACAAATCTGTCTGAATCCATAGGAATATCATAAAATATTCTTTGTTGTGCATTTAAGATAATGTTTTCTAAAATATCTGTAGTCAAAACATTAGCATCTACTTCTGTGTAGTTTCTAATTTGTGTAACTAAAGTGTTATAACTAATTCCTGACATAATTAAGCTCTATCGTTTACTGGTCCTCCAAATACAAAGTATCCACCCCCAGTTTGTGTAGATGGTGTAGAATTTACCACAAAAGTGAATTTATTACTAAATGTTTCTGTAGAATTAGCGTCATTTATAAAGCTTTCTTCTACAATAGTTATTTCTCTAGATCCAAAAACTTTATCTCCTACGGCATGAGCTGCCGCTGTTGTAGCTACAGGTATTGCTCCATAAGAAGGTGAAGAAGATCCTCTAGTCACACCAGTTAACGTGCCAGTGCCTGTGTTGTTTGCAGTATATTTTATTGTTTCTGTTGTGTCTAAGTTTGTTGTTGGATCAGATGATATAATACAAATGTATCCTGAACCAGGAAATTTAGTAGAGTCATTTAATACAATTGTTGTATCAGTTGCATTTATTGCTGTTTTTAATGTTGTAGATAATTCTAATTCTGCAATACTTAAACCTCCAACAGGTTCTTTTACATCATATAGTCTTACAAAATCTCCTGTTTTTCTTTTATGTCTGTCTTGAGTAATAGTTACTGTTGTAGTTCCGTTTGTTGCAATAGGGTTAAGATTTAAAACAGCTGGTGTTGGTAAAGCTACTCTTGCTGGTCTTGATCTTAATAATCCTTGAGGATCAGCACTAACTGGTTTTGGTTCTAATTGCGGTTGCTTTGGTTCATATTCAGATGTATGCACCCATGCGCCATTCCATTCTCTAACCATTTCTCGATATGGAAATACTTGTCCTGATCGATCTGATATGGCTAATGCGTATTTACCTTGTGCGTAAGCAGCCATGTTAAGTTCCTGGGTAGTATGTTTTAGGTGCGATGAATGTGCTAGATGCAGAGCCGTCTTCTGCTAATGCTCTTTTCAACTCATCTTCATAATAAAGTTTTAATTCTTGAGATCTTTGTGGTGCATATTTTTGAGATAAATAAAATGCTAAACCTGCAGTCATACAAGGTGCAAATCTATAAGGTACATCAGCTGCGTTTGTATATGCATCTCCAACGTCTTGTATTCTTTTTTGATAATAAAAATTAATATGATTACCGGCTTCAGAAGCGCCTGGTGTTAAATAAATAGTCATTGTAACTCTATCAATAAATCTTTCTACAAAATATGCTGTAGGTGTACCTGTATCTGTTTTGTTAGAATAAGCTTGGTATTGAGATCTACTTACTTTTGTTAATGGAGAATCTACGTTAGAAGCATTTCTATAATTAGCTTCTAAAATATCATCCATACCACTTACAAATTGATTTACCGCATCCCCGCTTGTGTGAGTCGCAGCCGTTGTGCCATTTGCTCCTCTAACAACACCTGTTAATTCTGTAGATGAAAAACCTGTATAAGATATCTGTTCTGTTCCTACTAATAACAAACCGTTTGTAGGAAGGTTAGAAATTGATGTTAAGGTTATTCCAGTTGTTGCTGATGTAGAAGGTATGTTAGCCGATAACGTAGTGCTTACTCTGCTTGTTTGTGTTCCATCAGCTGTAGTTCTAAAAAATGTATATTTGTTTACACCGTTTACTAAAGGTACGTTTTGATTAGCAACTTCCCAATAATGTATTTCTCTATTACCCCATTCTGAGAATAATAAATTAAGAGATCTTTTTGCAGTTTTTAATTGATAACCGGATACACCTTGTAAACCAATACGCTCGTACGCATCCTCTATGATATCATCTATCGCAAAGGTTTTATCAAAAGTATAAGCACCCGAAGTAGTATTTGCCATTGGCTACCTCTATTATGTAAATGCGCCTATGATCGTACAAAAATCACAATTCGTTAAATCAACATACATACCTGCATCACATTTGATACCTTGACCTGCGATATCAAAATTATGCACATGATTAGCTGCTGTTCCAAATTTACCGTGAAAAACTAATTTAGAAGCTGTTTTAGAACTATCTGCTTCATCATAAATTTTTATTTCAGCATCAGCTGCAGTTGCTTGAGCAAAAACGTTCATGATTCTAGCTTTAGTAATGTTAGTTGCACTTGTACCAACATACTTCTGCGCTAAACCATCTGCAGTTAAAGGTATAGTTTGTTTAACCGTTGTTAATGAACTTGACATATTTTTATTCTCCTTAAAATTTCATGTGGGCCGAAGCCCACACTAATTACTTATTATGCTTCTTTAGCAAATACACCTTGTACATCAACAACTGTCCAATGTGCTGTTGAGTTCAAAGATGCACATACTACAAAGTCACCAACTTTTGATGTTGTTTTTGTATTAATAAGATCTTTGTTGTCTGTTAAAGATCCAGCATACAAAATACCATCATTCGCATTTGGACTAATTGTTAAAGTATTAGCTCCATCTTGCGCAGTATTTACAAAAGTAAATACTCTTCCTATAGTGATTGCAGGTAAAGTAAATACAACACCATCAGTTGATGATGTAAAAGTTTTACCAGTGTCTGCATCTGTTACAGTATAGTTAGCTTGTTTGTTCTCTAGATTAAATCCAGTTAAACCTGCTTCGTTGAATTTACCTTGCAGAACTGGTCCTCTAAAACGTGTTATTGCCATAATCATATCCTCCTAGTTTACGAATACTGTCTCTAGGCCGTCGACTATACGCGTCAGTATTCTATTTAATTGTATAGTAGGGAACTTATACTCTTATTTTAAGTAGAGTGCAAGAGAGCCTGTGATGTGGAGTGGATTTATTCCAACGATGTAGCTTTTTATTAAGTAGCTACTGAAACTTGTGGAGCCGAATCAGCAATTGCATTTTCTCTAGTAGCAATCTTAGCTTCTTCATGCTTAATTTCATTGATAACTTGTCTTATCTTGCTATCAATTCTGACCATATCAAGAGTATATCTACCGTGTATATTATGCTCTTGTTGCCAGCTCAACTCCAAGGACGTTTTTTGTTTGTAAAGGTCTGTTATCATTTACAATTTCCTCGTATGTTAACCATGTTTTAGCCAGACTATAAAAGTCTGATTTGTCCCAAACTATATCATTTTTTCCTAGTTTGTCAACTATCGCATCCTCTAATGCTTTGCCATCATTAATGGCTTTGACATCAAATTCTGTCCAGTATCCATATGCTCTGATTTTGATTTTGTAAGGTTTTTCCATAGTTTCCATAAGTTGCAAAAAAAATGGGGCCGAATTGTGTCCGGCCCCATTAAATGTTTAATTGCTTACTGATTAAGCACCTGGAGATGAGAAGATACCTCTAGGGTCAGATACGCCAAATACGTATCTTTCTCTAGCTTTGTATCTAACATTGCCAGTATCAAAGTCCCCTTCCATCTTAGTTGTAAGTGGAGCTCTGTTAAAGTGCTTCATACCGTTAGGCACATCTGTAAGGATAAAGAACGCATCAGCATCAGTTAGGTAGTTGTTCACTCTGTATCCTTGAGGAATCATACCCATTGATCTTACTGCGTTGATATCGTTATCAGCTGTTGACGTTCTACCTTGAGATTTCATCAATCTCTCAGCAACAAACTGCAGAGCAGAAGGAATAATCATTTTTACTCCTTTAGCTGCAATTTTTAAACCTCTTTCATCAGTGAAAGCGTTGATATCGATCAATGCTTGTTCTAATGAAGTTTCGTTTAAGTCAGACGCTGTAGCAAGTGTGTTCGAGAACGTACCAGCAACCGTTGGGTGTGCTGTGTTGAATAAAGTTACACCGTCACCTGAAGTGAATGATCCACCAGGTTGTCCATTGTTTAATGGTGATGCTCCTTTAACATTTTTCGTGCTCGCCATCGATCTCGCTAATGCTTTTGTGTATCTAGAAGCAAGTCTGTCGTACAGGTTATCTTCAATAGCTTCCTCAGTGATAGCAAAAGCGAGAGCAATTGTCTCGTTAGTGTATCTAGCTGTGAAAGTTTCTTGCGCATTATCAAAAGATACGCCAGAACCTTCTGGTTTTACTTTTGCTTGTGCGAAACCTGACAACATAACTTCTTCTTCAAAAGCTCTGTCAGATGACTCAGTTGTGTAAACCTCAGACCATTGCTGCTCATAAGATTTATATTCCAGGCCGAACAAGGCGTTCAAACCTGGCTCTAGTTCTTTAACTAGTTGATTACGTGATATAGCCATAGTTTATTCTCCTTATATCCCTGCTCGGTTGTTTCCTAAGATATGCTCATTGATCTGAACTCTAAGAGCAAAGCCCTCAGCGCTAGTATCAGAATGATCAGGATCTCTTGAAACTCCCAATATTTTTAGTTGTGCTATAGAAGCAGCCGTTGTTGCCGAAATTTTTGATTTCGAAATAAACAACGGTGTAACTCCAACAGCAACTACTTGGTCCGCACAGTGTCCAACCTCATTTTGGTTGAAAGCTGTATCAGCAGACATTACCTCAAACATTTGCATAGGGTCGTCATTGACGAACGCTACGATATCCGTTGCAGTGTTACTTGCAGGCGAAAAGTTTGAGAAAGTAGGTTTATTGCTTGTTGCGTCAGTGTAAAACACACCGTTAAGTGTACCGAGATTGTGGTCATCAGTATTTCCAGCAGCCAGTACTACACCATCCGAAGTTAATTTCACCATACATGCGTGTGAAATTAAAGCAGAGGAAGCAGCAACTGAATACTCACTTAAAGCGGCATTGTTCTCGTTCTGCGCAATTTTTTTAATGGGTCTGAATCCAAACCCAACTGTTGACGCATTTGCCATATTGTTTCTCCTTATGTAAAACTACTATCCGCAGTTTTACGGTTAACGTTATATTTCGTTGGTTTGGATCGTTAAATTCTTCTAACTATCGTTTGCCACCGAAGGTACGAGATGTTCTATCAATATCGATAGGCATCCTTCTATCCTGTTCCTTCAGTAAATCGTTATCAGTTGCATCAACTTGATCTTGAGCTTGTTGTCTATAATACTCTTCTCGTTGACGCGCGATTTCTTCTGGTACCCTTGTCAGCACAAGGCCTCCGTGACCTATTACTCCAGCGTATTTGCCATCTGTGATAGCTGGGAAATCATCGTTAGGATATTCATCGACTCTTACAAGTTCATACCCAGATCTTAGTCTTCCTTGTATGTTCTTAGTGTCGGGAACTCCCAAAGTTTCAATCCTGACCCATCTGTGTCGGTATCCGTTTGGCGCGTTGGGCGTATCTAAGTACGATGGTGGAGTCCAAGGTTTTAAAGCTGCTTTTGGTTTTACCTTAGCTGCCTGTGCTTCAACTTTTGTTGAATCACTTTGTACTTGGCTCGCACGAGTTGGTTTTTTATTTGTCATATGCTTATACCTCCTTCGTGATTAATTGTTTTGCATACTCTTCTAATGGCACACCTAGTTTTTTCGCTATTGCGACCTGTGATGATGTGAGCCTCACAGATTTGCGACCGGCCTTTGAACTACGCGTTGCAGAGGCAACGTTTTGTGTAGGTTTGCTAGTCTGGTTTTCTACCTTACCAAATTTATGCGGAAATTCAAGTCTTATTCTTTTATCAATTTCTGCATAGTATTCGTTAGATTGAGGATCTAAACCCTCTTCTTCGGTAATTTTTCTATGTAAATCAAACGCAGTGTACGTCATTGCATTATCTTTACCAAACCACTCATTTCTACTAGCCCATTCTTCGGCTCTTGGATCTGGTGGCGGAGTTTGTTGAACAGGTTGTGTAGGAAGAACTGGTTTAGCTTTAGCTTCCTTTTCCTCCATAGCATGCCTACTTTTAATTTCAGCAAGTTTGCCTTGTTCATACCCCAATTGAGATATTGAAGTTAAAGCTTCTACTTCAGCTTTGGCATCACCTTGTTCTCTTGCAATAGCTAATTTTGATTGAGCTGCTGCAATAGAAGAAGAAATTCTTCCTTCCATCTCTTGTGTGTAATTTTTATCTAAACTTGTAGCAGTTTTACCTAATTCATTTTTTTCTGCTGTTACACGTCTAGCATACTGAATGGCTTCTTCTTTTTGCCTTTCAGCTTCTCTCATTTTTTTAGTTAGCTTGGCTATTCTTTTCTTAACGCCTTCGCTATACTCTTCAACTGCTTTAGAGTTATCTGGTTGCTTATTATTCCCTTGCTCCACAGCTTCTTCCTTAACTTCGCCGCCTTCTTTAAGTTCCTGCTTCTGTTCATCTCGAACATCCACTGACTCATCAGGTTTCTCAGATGTGTTATCGGGCTTATTATCGTCTTCAATAGTTTCAATAATTGTTTCATTTGATTCTTTCTCCTCTGCTTGTTTTTCTTCTGGAAATGTGATTTGAGCGCCAGGCCCTGAATCATCAAGTTCCACTACTTTTGGTTCGTTATCTTTTGGCATAGTTTCCTCCTATGGTTGTTAAAATTCGTGGAATATATCTTCGGGGTTTTCCACGGTCGCTAAGATTTCATCATCGTTAAGAAGTCTTATCTCACCCCCATCTATTTTAATACGTGATCCGGCGTATCTTGCGAATACAATCCAATCACCTTTTTTGCACCAAGGACCTTCTGGATATCTCTCTTTGTCATAACAATGAGGACCCATGTCCAATACTAAACCACAAGTAGATGCAACCTGTGATCGTTCGATGGTGTCTTCTGCTAAAATTAACCCGCCTTTAGTTTTTTCCTTTTGTTTAAAAGGTAAAACTAAAATTCTCCAACCCGTAGGTTTAGGTAATTTAGCTGAATCTGATTTTAAATCTTGTTGTTTTTTTACGCCTACCAGTTCTTTATTTGGTAGTTCAATCTTTGGCTTTTGTGCCGTCGAGGTTGATAACTGTTCCTTCATTTTCTTTTTGCTCCTTTTTGTCTAGCAGGCTGGATATTTCCTGACTTAAATATTGATACGTTCGTATCTGTCCTAACATATACTGATATTTCTCCATATTGTCAACCCCGCCCGAAGCCATGGCTGACACAATATCATCGTGTCTCATTTTAATTATTTTTCTTATCTTGTCTATGTATGTAAAGTCTTCCATTATTCCTCTTCTCTTTGTTCATAAAAATCTTCTAAGGCATCTAATTTTTCTTCTGCCTGTGAGATTTTTTCTAGTTGCTTATCTATTTCTTCTAAATGCTGTGGATGTTCTCCAATACCTACAGAATTATCTAAATAGATTTTTATAACCGCATGCGCTTCTGCAATGTGCGATTCATATCTTTGTCTTAATGCTTCTAAGATTGCGTCTCTCATTAACACTTCCATCTTCTTCGTGCTTGACGGATACGAGAATTAGGGTCGTTCTTTGTCTTAGCAGAAGAGTTTCTTAATTGTCCTGCACTTCTAGCGCAATATGACTTTCTTCTGTTGGCAGCTTTTGACCCTTTCTTAACTTTTCCAGTCACTGCTGTTTTCAACTTAGATCCAGGGTTAGCTGCTCTATAAGCTCTAACACCTTTTGCTGTCATACCTGCACCAGATTTAGTTGGCCGGTAATTAGCACCTGGACCTTTCGTAGTCTTTCTAATCGCCATTACTTTTTCTTCTTAGGCTTCTTAGCTGTTTTCGCTGCTCTTTTAAAGTTAGCTGCAGTTGGTGCACCTTTAGCACCAGGTTTTCTCATCTTTTCACCTGATCCTGCCGCGATTCTTTTTTTCTTCGCATGTATGTTTGCGTATAGTCCACGTTTTGCCATTATTTTCTCCTTTTTGCTTTGCCGCCTTTTTTATAGCCCATTGCTTTAGCGACTTGTGGGGCTTTCTTTTTCAAGGCTCTCATGCCTTTTCCTTTTTTACCTGCTGGTATTGGTTTTACCATTATTGCTCCTTAGTTTTACAACTGCATCTTTTTCCAAAGATGATGTTTATTATTTTAGTAAATAATTTTTTCACTACTTCTTTTTCTTAGCCTTTGTTTTTTTTTTAACAGATCCACCTTTTTTCATCATAGGCTTTTTCATCATACCGCCGCCCATCATTTTTTCTCTAGGTCTGTTATTATAATCGTTTCTCATATTTATCTCCTATTTTTTTCCATTACGAAAAATTTGTGTACCCTTTATACCAAAAATACTCGCAACTACAAGCACCCATAAATTGGTGAACCATTTTGGAAGTTCATGAAAGTATTGAAAGAATAGCTTTACCTTCTCCATGGCTGCCGGATCGTCTGACATTACTGCCCACATTAACACAACGATAGGGGCCGAAATTATAACGAGCACAAATTCGTCCTTATAATCGTTTTGTCTAGCTTCTAGTAATTTGCCTTGGTAAGTTTCCTCACCTCGAGCCATTTTTTCTGCATGCATTAATTGTGCATCAGACATAGCCATCTTAGTCTTTTGGCGGTTAGAATAAATTTTACTTCCAGCTTGTAATGCAATCTTTGCTAGACTGAACCAGGCCATACTAGTACCAAGTAGCTGTTTTCTTTTTGTTTTTTAACATAGCACGTCTGCCTCTAACTTCTACAGTTGTACCTTCACAGATATCACTGTAAACTTTGTATTCGTTAGTTAGGATCTTTGATCTTGGATCAGTTCCAACTTTACTTGGAGAATCACTAATCTCAACGCCACCTGTTTGGAATCCGTCTTTGTTAACGCCTTTGTCTTTTGTTATTTTTACCATGATTATTTTTTACCTTTGCTTTTAAGAGCTCTGCCAAAACCTCTAACAGCAACTCCAGTAATTGTTGAACGTTTTTTTCTACCAGCGCTTCCACCTTTTTTAGCTCCGCCTTCTCCAAATGGATTGTTTCTAGTTATGAAACCATCATCCGTAATTAGAGGTCCTTCAGGTGCTAATTTTCCAATAAAATCATTACTGAAACCATCATTAGAAGTTGCGCTATTCATCATAGCATTTCTAGCATTTCTTTTTTTTAAAGCTCTTGCAGCTAAAAGTGCTGCGCCTACAGGCACGGCTACTTTAGCAGCTTTCTTTAAACCTTTTTTTAATTTTTTTAACATAGTGTCTCCTTTGTATACTATCTTTTAGGTCCTTTCAAGATCCTTACGTCTCTTTGTTTAAACCTATCATTTTCTATCTTTGCGTCAATACCCATTTGGGTCTTTTCTAGCGAAGTATCAGCTCTTAAGTTAGCTAATTCCTCGTTTTGAGCTAATTTATCGTCATGTTGACCTTGATTCATCATAGACTTCATTCTGTCTAAATTAATCTTTTCTTGGCCTTCATTTTCTTTTCTTCTATCATCCATAGCTTTAAGATCTAGTTCTCTTGCTTTTAATTTAGCAATTGGATCGTTTCCTAGTTGACCCATAATCTTATTCTCTTCTTCCATAAATTCTTGTGTCATTTCTGCAATAAGTTTTGCTTTTCTAGACTCCATAGACAACTGCATACCTAATAACTGTTGTTGCATTTGCATAAATTGTGGAGATTGTTGCATTTGTGGTCCTTGCGCCATTAATTGTTGCATTCCCATTTGCATTTGTTGAACTTGTGCAATTTCTTCTCTAAATTCAACTTCAATTTGTTCTTGTGCCATCAAACTTATGTGTTCAAATATGTTTTTTTCTAATGCACCTAAAATCATAGGGTTATTTCGTGCAATATTTGTTGACATAAAGTTTAAATGCGAAGTTATGTGCGCTGCATGGTCTTGACCTTTAAAAGCTTGGAAAGGTTTGCCTGTCATTGCTAAAATATTTTCTTGTGCAGGGTCCATTGGTGCAGGTTGTTGCGGCGGCGGCAAGATTTTATCAATATCTCTTACTCCAATTGCCGTATACATCGCTCTGTACGCTTCATATAAGTTATGAATTTGTGGATTTGACTGTGCAAGTTGTAATTCTGTTTGCGCCATTGTAATTCTTTGTGATTGTGAAAAAATATTTGGGTCTGCAACGGGTAAAATGTCAACTTTGTCATCAAAGTCAGTTACTTTTACATTTCTTTGACCTCCAACTACATCATATGGGTACTCAGGTGGTAAATAAGTTTTAAAAATTCCTGCTAATAATTTAAATTCACTTTTCATCGCCACATACAATCTTTTATGTATGGCTGACATGACCCTGGAGCCTCGCTCTAAGAGGGCAATAGTCGTTCCAACAGCTGCCTGTTGGTTGCCGTCACCGACTTGCATGTCAGCTATGGCGGCAAATCGTTGTCCTGCCTGTACTACTATTCCCATTAAAGATAATAACGTTTGTGAAGGCTCTTTAAAAGGAAGAGGCATGAACGCGTCTCTGATGTTTCCACCAGGTGCATCGACATCTCTGAATTCGCCAGGTTGTATAGACTGTGCTTCGTCTCTTACCCTGATACCACGCTGTTTAAATCCTGCAGGTAAATTACTTAAAGTACCTGCATCTAATAATTGTCTTAGAGCCGTTGTGGCAGTTCTTGATAAACCACCGATCATATGTATTAAACCAAAACCATAAAAACCTAGTCCTGGTAAAAATTTAAAATGAACAAAGTATTGTATTTTTGTTCTTGTAGGATCGTCTTGTTGATAATTTCTTCTAATAGATAAAATTTCTCTAGATCCCATTTCTAATGTTACAATGTATGGTAATTTAATTCCTGTTGGTTCACCGTCTTCACCTATATCTTCAAATCCTTCTAGATCTAAATCTAAATGACATTCAACAATAGAAAAAATATCTTCTTCTCTTGTTTTTGTAACACCTTCTAACTCTCTTTCCTTTTTCTCTACTTCTGTTTCTTGGTCATAACCAGGTTTGATTTCTACATCTCTATAAAAACCTGATACTTGTTGTTTTCTTAAATCGTTCTCTGACATTTTTAATGTATGACACACTGCTTCTGCATCTTCTAAAGATGACGCTGTGTAAGGCACAATTAAATCATCAGCCGGTACGAATTTAGAAACGGCTCTACCTAAAAGTTCATCGTAATAAACTTTTTTAAATGTAGAGCCGCTAAGAGGGAGATAAAAAAGCATTTGATCGAACTCGGGTTCATACTCCTTCATCTTATCCATGAGCTGGTAGTTCATGAAATCTTTTACTCTAACAGATTGTTCTTCTTTAGCTCTGTCAGGTTTTCCCATGATCTGTGTATGTACAGGTCCTGTTGCGGGAAGTAATTCTTTGTAAGCTTGTGCTTGAAACTGTGTTACGGCTTCTGCTAGTACAGGGTGCGTGGCACCGGAAGCGCCTTGAAACGGTTGTGTTGGGTTTTCGTACTTAAACCCTAATAAATCTAATCCTTTAACATAAGAGTCTTCCCAATCTTTTCTAGATTGTTTATACTGCATATAATTTTCGTAAAGTGTAGTTGCTAATGTTCCTAAAACATCGTCGGGTAATAAATCAGCTAAATTATCAAAGTGAGCTTCAGTTCCTGCTTGATTAACTGCACCAGGTTCAAAATTAATTTCAGCACCGCCATCATCAGTTTGAGTTACTTCAATATCATCAGGTGAAGGTATTCTATCTTCTGTAACTTCTGTTTCTGTAACTGCTTCTTCGCCGGGTACGGTTATTGTTTGCTCAACGTTAGGAAGAGCTTTATCTATATTGTCGTCTGCCATTTATTTTCTCCGAGTTCTTGATTGTTTTAACTTGTTTTGTAGGAACATTCAAGCCCTGTGGGTTTGGCCCACTTCTAGGTGGGATTAGGTTAGTTTTAACGTGTTGCATATTTGCAACAAGTGTTTTATTCTTTTTTGCCAAACATCCCCCTTCCTGACTTATATTCATCAGCTAATTCAAATAATGATATACCACTAGATAACGCTAAACCAGGTAATCCAAATCTTCTTGATATCATTTTAATAGCACCTGGACTCATACCTAATCTTAATGCTTTTGCTAATTTACTTGTTGCACCCATACCACGAGTTGCTTCTTTTGATAAACTTCCCATAGTTCCTGCAAGTGCTGGAGCTAAATAATTTAATGGGTCTGTTGCAACTTCATATGCTGAGTCTCCTTGGTAAAGAGAACTTGCAACATTTAAAGGTGTTAATGCAGCTATACCTAGTGGTGTAGCAAATCCTGATAAAGCTTTTCCAACAGGTCCTAGAGCTGCTCTTGCTGGACCCATAGCTGGTCTTGTTTTTTTAACCCCGTCAACTATTCTAGTAAAAGGTTTTCTTCTTGCTTGATAAACGGCACTGGCACCGGGAACTGCAAGTCCTGCTGCAGCAAGTTCTCCACCTATACGTGCTTCATCTAATAATTCTGGTGCATCGCCAATAGCGTCCATTCTCTCTTGTCTTTCTTTTTCATCGATCGTGTCAAGAATCATAGCGTTAGCTTGTGCATCGTTTGTTAAATACGTTGAAGGATCATCGTTCATAAATTTCTTAACCAATGCTCCTGCGCCTACACCAAGTCCTGCTCCAATTGCAAATCCTTTTCCTTTGGCTGCAAAATTTAAAAAAGTTGTTGCTGCGTTTTTAACTTTTGTCATTGCACTACTAGTGGCCGGGGCTTGATCAAAAACTTGCGCTGCTTTAACAGGATTGTTGTCTATTGCTGCTGCACAATCTCCAGGAAGACCACCACGAGATAGATAACTACAATATGTTAATTGATCTTTTTTTGGTAAACTTTTAACTGTATTAACTAATTTTCTAAACGCATTGTATTCTTTTCCTGAAGTTACAAAATCTGAAGCTGCAGAAGCTTTTGGCATTCCTTTAAGACGTTCGTCTCCATAACTTGTAAAAAATTTATTGCTTTGTTTTAAAGATTTATCAATATCAAATAAAAGATCTGGTCCTTTAACCTGAGAAACTAAAGGAGTAGAATCTGTTATCTTAACAGTGTTTCCAAAATTAAATTTAAGACTATCTAGATAGCCACCTGTTCTTTTATTAAAATCTTTTGTAAGTCTTTCTATTTGTAATTTAATTTCTGGTTTTTTAGATTTTGATGCAGCTTTATACTCTGTAGTTAAATTCATTAAAGGTTTATCAAACGCTTCATATTTAGCTCGATTAAATTGACCTGGAACACGAGTTGCTCTAGCTATATAGTTTTTCGGTAATTTAAGTGGACCTTTTTCACCTAAAGCTCTAGCAATTCTATGTTCTAATTGTAATGAACCCCCTTGACCAGCTTGTCCTGTAAACAGACCAGGGAATTTTTCTTTTAATCTTTTTAAAATTGTATTGTTATCATTAGTTAATGATTTAAGTTCTGTTTGAAAAAATCTTTTATCCGCTGCAGATGTTCTAGGGTTTTTTATTTGCTCTTTTAAATGTTCTTGTAAATTAAATATTTTACCTACGTCTTTTAATTTTCTAGAAAAGTCAAAATTTAAATCTCGAAAGAATCTTCCAATAATAGAATTTTCTGCACCACTCGCACCAATAGATCTTGTTACAGAAAAGTCTTGAGTAAACTTTCTCATTAAATTTCTTTCTGCGGTTGTGGGTTGGTAATCAGAGTTAGTATAAAAATTTGTTAGGTACTCTCTTTCTTTTTTAAAATTAGGACTATTAGCAAAAAACTGTGTTCCAATAATTTGACGAATAGCGTTTTTTGTTTCGCTAGGTTTCTTCTTGCCAAACGCACCTTCATAAATTTCAAATTCTCTTGGTATGTTAAATACTTTTGTTTTAGGATTAAAAAAAACAGTTTTGGGATCTACATTTTTTACTGCTGTATATTTAGGTTTATTAAATTTTTTATATAGCGCTTTTTCTACTTGAGCAAAGTTTTTATATCTTCCTTGTTTAGTTAATTTTTTAATTTCATCAACTAGCTCTTGTGAATATGTTTTTTTAAGATTAGTATAGTTACCTAAAAGTTCTTTTGCCTTATCTACTCTTGAACCTGAAAATTTTGCAATTTCGTTTTTATATTTTGATTTTAAACTTTTAAAAAAAGCAACGGCTCTTCTATAACCGTCTGCAGTTTTAGGAAACTGTCTTTGCTCGGTATATGTTCTACCTATTTGACTTTCACCTAAACCTTCTCTTGAAGGTCTAAATCCAATTTTAAATACAGGAGTGTTTCTCTCAAAAGAATCAGTAATTGTAATACCTGGTACAGTTCCTCTTAATTTTAATAACTCTCTTAATGTTGCCATTACATCTCCAAGATTTGTGCTAAGCCGCCTTTTTTCATTTTAGTCTCTGGCTCACGTTTCATAATTTGTATAACTTCGTCTGATGATCGACCCGTTCCCATTAACATTATGGCTTGGTCAAGATCAGCAAGCGCTAGTGCTTTTTTATCATTAGGTAGACTTGCTATCATTTCTGCCATTTCATTTGGTATCTGTGGGTACTTAACTTTAATAATATCTACTGTCATAAGTTCTACTGGAATTTTTGCATTCTCTATTCCACCATATTGTTTAAGTCCAAGTGCATCTTCAACATTGTCTACTTCTAAAGATTTTCTATAATAATCATCGGATCTTGGTCCACCATATTCTGATCTTCTTTCATTAAAAGCTTTAAACTCATCATTAAGTTTTGCTGATGCCGGTCTGTCAATTTTGTCTGCAGTCTTAAGTTGTCCTTTACCTAATTTTAAAAGCTCTGCGATACCTTTAACTGTTTTACCACTTCTATAACCAATACGTCCGCCGTCAGCACTTCTGTATCTATCTTTTACAAGTTTAGAAAAAAGCAATGACGAATCTGATTCTAAAAGAGCTTTTTCTGCCTCTCTTCCTTCTCCATAATAACCTTCAACGCTTATTTTTTTCTTTAAGTCAGCAATATACTCATCAAGTGATTGAAGATCTTTTTTTGTTCCTTTTGGATCAGGTCCAAATGTATATTTTCCACCACCTTCTTTTCTTTTAATATCTCTTACAAGTTGTCTTCTAATAATTTTTAATTTTTCTAGCATCTGCATATTTGGTGGACTCATTAAATAACTAGCATCTTCTGTTAAAACTTGGAAATCAGCACCAGGAGTATCATAACCTTTTCTTGTTCTTTTCATCGCAGTTTTAATTCCTTCACTCATTAATCTTCCAATCCCACCGCTTCTATAACCAATACGTCCACCGTCAGCAAAACCATCGGGTCTAATACTTTGAACATAATCTGAAACTTTATCTGCAATAACTTTAACATCGTCAAAAGGGTTAGCTTCTATAATTCCATCTATTTGTTCTAATTCTTCTTTTGTAAAATTACCTTTGTTTCTAAATAAAAGTAATGGATCTGGAAAATTAGATCCGCCTTTACCTAAATCCTTAGACTTAGCAATACTCTCTGCTACCTCAGGTGTTAGCCCAAAATAATTAGCATTATTTTTCATAACTTGTCTAACCACAGCTCTTCTTCCACCTTCTGCTGAAACAAAGTCAGTAAAGTCAGCTGCACCAGCTTTTATAAAATTATTTTCTGCTGCCTGCTTTTCAACTCTTTCAATATCATCAACAGCTGATCTCATGTTGAAGGGTGCTTTAAGTTTTGTTTTTAAACCTTCAATACCTTCTTTAATTTTATTAGACATAGCCGTCTTGCTTGTACCTAGTCCTTGAGTAAATCTCTTAATCTTATCTGTGTCTCTCAACGACTCTAAACCTTGTTTGTTAAGTCCCCTGGTCCCTGTTTCCAGGTCAATAACATTAAGCGGTCCAGGAGGCGGGTTAAAGGTTTCATCAATCATTTTAAGATTGTTAAACATCGTGTTAAGCTGAACATCATTAAGTTTACCGGCTGTTACATAGCCCGCGTCTTGCTCGATGATTTTAATCATATCGTTTTTACCAAAACCTAAATCTAAGAAATCATCATTAAGTTGGCCTGAAAAGGTTGTACCTTTCATTCCCCGGTCCCCGGTTCCTAAAAAGTTAATATTAGATTTAGTGCCCATAAACTTAGATGGGTTGGCTCCTATCTTTTGAGCTAGTCCTAGAATACTGTCGATTAAAACTTTTCTATTAGCCATAGTACTTTAAATTCCTTTTCACGATAGGTTCAGGTTTATAGTCATCGGGATGAGGAATCAAACCACCTTGTCTAATTCTCATCAACGCCTGAGTCATAGAATCCACATAGTCATCGTGATCGCCATGCGGAAATGATGCACACTCTTCCACAACTTCTTGTGCAAAATGTTCATGCATCGGGGCCCATACTTTGCCAGCTTCAAATAACGGCGCAATAGAGGCAACTCTTACGTGTTTATCATTTCCTTTGCTCGGCGTAAAGTTAATTACGGGTATTCCTATCTCCCTCAGCTCATGCGTCAGAGGTATCCCTGATGCTTTAGCCTCGATGATAACAGAGTCCGGTCTGTGATCTAAATACTCTTGATGGGCCAAGCGTCTTAGTTCGGGGAACTCGTACCTGTCTTTGAACGCGTTAAGTAGAATAATATTATATCCTGTGTCCTCTGAATGAAAGACACCCCAGGTCGTAATCGCTGAAAAGTCAGATGAAGTCTTTTTTAAAAACGCTGTATCGTAAGATTGTATTGTATATTCGACAACTGGCGGATATTTATGTTCCCAGTTCTGCCACCACTCTCGTTTGATAATGGCACCTTCTTCGGCAGTCGGTTGCTGCATATATTGGGCATTCCAGTTGGAAACGGGGATCGAGGCTTTTGTTTTTTCTAGTTCCTTGATATCCCAATACTCTGGCCATACCGGTGTGTTGTTAGGTAAGATAGCAGGTAGCTCAACAACATCCCATGTATCGCCATCTTCATTTGCCATTTCTTGAATTAATCTCCCTGTCAAATCTTTTGTAGACCAACGTGTCATAACCAAAACAATTTTACCGCCTGGTTGCAAACGCTGTCTAGGTCCTGACATGTACCAGTTCCACGCTTTGTCAAAAGCAGAACCATCACCTTTTAAATCTTGCTCCTTGTGTGGGTCATCAATAATTAATAGGTCCGCACCCCTTCCAGTTATGGCACCACCAACACCGGCTGCAAAATATTCTCCGCCTTGTTCGGTTTTCCATTTTCCTGCTGCTTGGGAATCTTCCTGTAGTCTAGTAGCAAACATCTCATGATATTTTTCTTCATCAATTAAATTTTTAGTTTTTCTTCCAAAGTCAATTGCAAGATCAGCTGTGTGAGTTGCTTGGATTATTTTTAAATTAGGATTCTTACCTATCATCCAAGCTGGTAAAAAATAGGACGCAAATTCTGATTTTGTATGACGTGGTGGCATGTTCACAATCAAACGGTTTATTTTACCGGTAGAAAGGTCATTAAATTTTTGTGATATATCTCGGTGGTGTTTACCTTCAATAAATTCTGGCCACATGTATTTTACAAAATTTAAAAAATCTCCAGTAACCAATTTTTGCATATTTTTTAGCTGATCAGCTAATTGTAAATCTGCATATTCTTGTGCCTCGTTTTCAGGCAAATTTTTTATAATATTTTTTGGATCTATCATTTCAAATCTGTTTTCAAATCAACCTACCATAACTATGCTTATTAAGCTATATAGACTATCTCTGGGACCCCTACTGCCTTTTAGGGTGGGCCCCCGCCCGTAATTTACGAGCTATTTGCAACCTGCACTGGTACCTCTATGGGGTGGGCCCGCCCGTACAAACAAGCGACCCATTATGGACATAGTGTCAAGGATATTCCTTGACACTATATGATGTGGTTAATCTAGCAATGTCATATATGCTTTCGGGTTCATCTTACTAAACCTAGATAATCCCTCTTGCATTAATTCGTATTGTCCCAGTTCCTCAAACTTCTTAACCATATGATAATGTATCGCCTCGCTTTGCGTTAGCATTTCTGATTGACCTGAGTAAGGATTAGTTATTTTTATATTTCGTTCTTCTGTTTTAGTTTGTGTCATATGTCCTTTCATTGTTAGTAGTGATCACCTGTCCAAAATAGATCTTTGATATAATCAGCGATCTGATCGTCAGTTAGTCCTTTGGCTTTAAGATCGTCATAGTATTCTTCCCATGCTCTCTCGAACCATTGTGTATTTACTTCGCAACTCATTATTGGTTTTCCTCAATAAATGTCGCTTGTTGCTCGTTCCAGTTTTCTTGACACGCGTTGTAGTAGTCATTGTATTCCTGTTCGCAATCCATACAATGCTCATTACTATTTACAGCCCACTCATCATTCTTAGGTGTGCAACCACATTCTTTACATTTTTTCATATATGTCCTTTCATTGTTTATCATATGTAGGATAATATATTATTCTGCTGTATTGTCAATCCCTCGTTCAGTTATATTCCAACCATAATATCCCTCAGATTTTACAGGGTCATTGATCGGTGTTTCAAGTGGCTCGGTTCGGGGTGCAAGGGCAACGATACGCTCTATGTTTGCATTAGCAAAATCATTGTAACAACTATTGCTACAAAAATATTTGTAAAAGGTTTTCTCGTTCCACGCAGTTTGCTTAACCTTACGAGTTCTTAAAACCTTAGAACCTTTAGAACCTCGCACACGATCTTGTGTGCGAGATTTGTGGCAATAAGTTCCATGACACCAATAATGACTACTCATATTTGACTCTCAAATTTCCGACAGCTGTCCTGTATGCGTCTGCGTCTAAATCATAATAAGTCATACAAGGTTTATTATTTTTGCTTAACCATGTTTTACAATCATCAGTCCACTTTGCTTTGCGTGTGATGAATGCTTTGTGTTTGGTTGCAAAGTATGTAATGTAAAATGTTTTATCTTTTATCATCAATCCCCACTTGTTGCGTGATGATGTATGTTGTTGCGTCATCATCTAAAGTTTTTAGTGCGTTGACTTTCTTTACAGCCTCATCAAATGTATTAATGGGCTTTCTTACTTTCTCAACTGAAAAATAATCTTCATTGAGTTTTTGTAGTATGTAGTATTGCATAGTATATCCTTTCATTAGTTATATGGGATATTATATTATAATATCCCATATGTGTCAAGTGTTAATTCACACTTTCGTATTGCTTACGCAACGCAATTTTCTGTTCTCGCGTTTGCGTTTTATTTTTCATGCCTTTAATCATGGTCGCAAGATTACTAGGATTGTAAATCGTCAAGCCAGTAGAATTAGTTCTAACTAATTCTGCCTCGTCTAGTTCTATTCCTAGTTCTTTGGCTAACTCAATACCCTCAGATAAATAACGATATGCTTTCAAGCCGATTTTTAACTGGTCACATTGTTTTTGTATGCTGTCAATCCAAGTTTGATGTGTACTTACAACTTTAGCTTTCGCACTTCGCCATTGTAAAAAGATATTGTATTCATCTTTAGTACAAGCTATGGCACGACTTCTACAATAAGAAGTACCAATGACATCAG
>WLWF01000788.1_pt1 | contig 29414 bp, 14 predicted proteins | sample 6718331 | NCBI WGS metagenome assembly WLWF01 (sample SAMN12718692, study PRJNA515312) | sponge metagenome | isolation source: marine sponge | host: Mycale hentscheli | place: New Zealand: South Island, Marlborough, Capsize Point | collected 2003-05-01
AAGGTTCTATACTAAGAGATGAATCACCATTTGATTTATTTGAAAGAATAAAAAAGGTAGCTCAAGAGTGGATTGTACCTGGTCATAGAAAAGGATCTAACACTCACAATGTATCTGCAACTGTTAGTTTAAAGCAAGAGGAGTGGGATGCAGCAGGTAAGTGGATGTGGGAAAACAGAGAGCATTACAATGGCTTATCTGTACTACCTTATGATGGAGGTACTTATACTCAAGCACCATTTGAAGATATAAGTAAAGTTAAATATGATATGGCTATGGCACATTTAAAAAATGTTGACTTAACTAGAATATCAGAAGCTGAAGATGAAACAGATCTTTCAGGTGAATTAGCCTGTGCAGGCGGTGCGTGTGAGATAGTATGATAGCATCTGCCATCTATGGAGTTGTTGCAGCACTGTTAGTACTTGTGATAACATTTATGATAATAATGCTTACTAGTCGGTTTGAAAAAGCCGGCTATGGCATTATGTATGGTAGCTTGTTTATTAAGATGGTAGCTTTATCTGGTTTTACTCTAGCAGTTAAACCCTATTTAAGCGATGCTATAATATACGCTGCTTTAATATTAATAAGTATAATGTTTTCTAATGTATATCTTATAATAAAAATTAAAAAATGAAAAAAATAGCAATAGTCGGAGGCATTGCAATGATGTCCTTTGGAGCTGGAAATATGATCTGGCATAAGCACAAACCAAAGCTAGGGCCTAATGAATTAGCAATAGCAACTGGAACGCTTTTTTTAACAGTAGGATTTACCTACAGATTTTAAATAATAAAAGGGGAGGTCATTTACGACTTCCCCTTTTTGGTTACAGGAACTTTGGGTATGGTGCCCAGTTTTTTTATTGTTCCTTATCTTTTAATAAAGCTTCTTTTCTTAAACTTTCGTTTAATAAATTTTGGTTTTTTAAATTTATTTTTTTTATCCTTACTTTTATCCATTATTTGCCACTCTGGCCAACCTCCCATCATTGCAACTTTTTGCCACCAGTCTGACTCATCTGATAGTGCTGCTTCTATATTTTCACCTTTTGAATATAATCTATCAAGCGGTACATTAGTAGTAGCAGACACAACTTTTGACAAAGCTTTGTATGCGGGGTTGTTTATGCTAAAGCCTTCTTCGTATATTTCTTCTCTTCGAGCTTTGCTATCAAACTGCCAAGCTGCTTGCCTTAATTTAGATATTTTACTACTTATTGGAGGTGAAAACTGCATTAGTTTCCAAACAGCATCTACATACTCAGGTCTATCTTTTCCTGATCTTTTATATAAATCTGTTAAAAAGTTTTTAATAACAGAAATAGCCGCACCACCAATACCTAGTCCTCTTAACTGGGTGTCTAACATACCATTAGCTATATCCATATATTTTTTTTCTCTTTTTTCATTGTCTTCTTCATCGTCACCAAAACCTAACGCGAATAAAGACTGTTGTAAAGCGTTAAATATAACATTTTGAACAAATGTATAATATATTATTTTACTAATATTAGACTTAGCATCACCTCTACCTTTGATTAAGTCTTGATAAGCTCTTTTTGTTAATCTAGCATACTGCATAGGCGTATTAGCAAAAGCTAATATAACCCTACCTAAAGAACTAGCTTGTTGTTGTGATATTCTACTAGGATCAGAAGACTGTTGGGATTCTTCTGCTATTTCTCTAAACTCTAACATAGCCTGTTTTTCAGCATCTTGTAGCGACATTCCTTTAGATGTTAAATCACTTATTCTATTCCTGTAGTAAGTAGCTCCACCCATCGCTATAGCAAAACTGTCAGCTATTTGAGTTGGTAAAAAACCTTTTTGTAATAAATAATTTATAGCAGCTTTAGCTTTATTTTTAGATGTTGCTGCTGCATTTTTAATCTCTGACTCATTTATATCAATTTTTTGCCCATTTCTTCTGTCAACTAAATAGTCCGAGTTTATTATTTTAGAAAAATCCTTCCAATATTGAGATTGATTAGCAAAAGCAGCTCCAGCTTTTAAAGGGTTGTTAAAACTCCAGTTAACAAAGTTAATAGAAGATATAGTTTGCAAAATAGCAGATCTTGTGTTAAAAAACATTATAGCTCCAACTGAACCGTTTATATAGTCTAATATCCTATTACTTAACCTAGACCCAGTCTCTAACCTATTAGAACCAGCTTTCATTCTAGCTATAACATTTTCTAATGCTTCTCTGTACTTACTACCATATATAGCTTCTAGCTTGTTTAAATTAGTCTTATTAAATATTGAATCTATATTAGCTTGCCACTGTTGTAAATATTTAGCTCTTTTACCTTTATTAAGAGTTTCTATTAAGTCTGTTGTAATTGTTCCTGACAGCCAGTTTTTAGTTGGTTTGCTATACACGTCTCCTTTTAATAGTTTTTGTATTTGATCTGCAAATAATTTCAACGTTTTATTAGCTTTTACAGCTTTAACAATATCATTTAAATCGGTTTTTGATAACCCAAAGTTAGTCATATCAAAACCTTGCTTATTCCAAATGTAAACTCTTACGGCTTGTTCATTCGTAAATCCACTTTTGTTCTTTTTACCTATTATTTTAGGTATGTTTAACTGTTTTTTAATAGCTTTAAAGTCAGCCATTAAATTTATTCTATCTTTAGACAAGCTTTCCATAGCTTTTGTATAAGGTCTTATAGTATTTTCTTTAAACCAGGCCATTTGCTTGTCACCTACAGACCCTTTGCCTAATATAGGATATATTAAACCCATAAAATCTTCAGCAGAGTAAGGTATCCAAAATTTAAAATTTCCTTTACTAGCTCCTATAGTTTTAGCTTTAGCAGCTGAATATTCTTTAAATGCTTCTATACCTGTATTTTTTTCTATAATATCGTTAAACTCATTGCTTAATATACTGTACCTAGTTTTAGCTTGTTGTATTTTAGATTTAATATCTAATGGTGCTAAAGCATTCTTAACGGCTTTTATGTTAGCAAACGCATCATCTGCAAAATAAAAATCATTATAACCTTCGGCTGCCTTGCTTACTAACCACTGTGCTTTAGCTTCACCTGTTGAATTACCTAATCCAGTTATATTTTCTAGTGGTATATCTAAACCTTCAGATTTTAAAAACTCGTGTATTGCTTGTTGTGACTCAGGTGCTCTTGCTGTTAAAACAAACACATCATCCGTACCTCTAGCGTCTCTAATTTTTTCGGCAACCTTGAACATAGGACCTTTTTCGCCTTCTCTTACAATGTTAAAGTCAGTAAAATCCATAACTGCTCCTTCATCTATTAAAGACTTGCCATCTTTTGCAAATTCCTCAGCGTTTAAGACACCTCTTTCGTTTTCATACACTTTAGCTTTGACTTTATTTACAAACTCCTTAGGAAGAGGTTTCCCATATTCTATAGTTTCAGTATTTATTTCTAAAAAGTTGCCTCCAAGATCTTTTTTATATTTATTAATGTTATTATTAACAGATTGCTGAGTTTTTTCTACTATAAAATCAGGTAATGATCTTTCTTTTCTAGCTTTATTTCTTTCAAGAGCAACTTCGTTACTAGTCTTAGCGTATACCATGAAAACTTCATATCCTTGAGCTTTAAGTTTGTTGACTTTTTTCATAGTAGCATTATAGCTAGCACCTGTGCCATCTATAACCATACCATTGCCAGCTTTAGTATATTTATCCATTTTAGCTTCAGCAGCTTTTCTACCTTCAGCACCTATCTTAGCTCTTTTACTTCTTTGCTCTTTAGTGTAGTCTTTTTCTACCTCGGGTAAACCTTGTTTAGTTTTTTCAGATTCTATAAATATATCTTGATTAACAACTTTCCAACCATCTCTACCTAATTGTAATCCTTTACCTATATTAGACTTACCAGATCCAGGTCCACCTATCATGAATATAGCTTTACGCTTAGGCGTGGGGTTACTAGTTCTATTAGGTTTATTATAAAATACTAAGCTTTTGCTTTTAGCTAATGTATCATCAAAATCAAATACTCTAATTTTTTTAACAGGCGCATTATTTTTTATAGAATTATCTAAAGCACTTGTCATGTTCATAGAAGCATCTACCATATTAATGTTTGATTCGTTACCTGGAACTATGCCAGAAGGTAATAAGCTTTTTCTATTTGCTTTAGTAGTTTCTTCATTGTTATTTAATTTATAAGCAGTAGCAAACTCTTGACTTAGCTCGTCTACCTTGCCGTCTTTTAAACTCTTAACAGCATATTGTACAGATCCATAAGTTAAATCGTTATAATATCTTTGTAAAAATTTAGATAAATCTTGCAGAAAACCTTTAGGCATTGTTTGTTGAAATCCAAACTCTTTCAATATATTGTCCATGCTTTCAGGTATTAAAGCTACATGGTAATTTTTAAATATTTCATCTACACTAATATTACCTTTACCAAAGTAGGTGTCTAATAATAGCATTACCACAACTTCAGCAGGTGTCAAATGCTCATATACTATTTTTTCATCAGTGTTTAAATCTCCTACAAATATATACTCAGCATTAGCAGCAGCTCTTAATATAGCTTTCATGTTAGATTTGAAGCTAGCCATAGTCATAGCGGACATTATAGGATTGTTTTTCTTTTTTAAATACTCCATTCTAGCTTTTATTCTAGCTCTAGCCTCATTAGCAAAGTTTAATCTATTTTTATAAGTAGCCTGTTCTCCTTTTTCTTTTATTTCATTTATAACATTTTTAGATTTTTGAGCTGGAGTAGTCGTATCTAAATTTATTTGTACGCCTGTAGCTGTTTCTTTTACTATAATTCCCTTAGTTGTTGAAGTTGCTTCATATTTATCTGATATTAAGTTTAATAAGTTATCAATAAAATCTTGAACATTTTCAAATACTTGAGCTCTGTTAGTTTTTCCACTAACAGCGTTTTTGTGTCTAGTAACTATATTTTGACCTAAATCGTTTTTATTATTACTTATTGTAAATTGACCATCACCTATTTTACTTGATGACTTTAAATGATCACCATCCCACTTTATAAAATCTTTTATGACATCAAGAGGATCTCTACCTGCTTCTATCTCTTGTTTTGCTTGTTCTAAAAAACTTCTTCTTAAGTCATTTACATTTTCAGCACTTTTAAATATATCAGACATAGACTGATCTAAATTAAAAAAAGAGATAACACCAGGAGATTCAAAATCAAACTCCAATCCTTTTAATATTTCTGCTTCTATATCTACTATTGGGCCTACTTTAAATTGTTTACTATAGGCATTTATAGCTCTAGTTCTAGCTTTAGTAACTATATCTGTTATTTTATTTACAATACTAGTAATAGATGGGTTGTCTAAGTTTATTTCATCTTGCAAAGCTTCTTTAATGTAAAACTTTAAATCTTTTTTTATCAACGTTGTAGCTTCTTTTGCGTTTAGCGAAGGACTAGATATTTTATTTATTATACTTGGTAATACAGTATTAGCTGCTATAAAAGCAGTAGGACTTGTTTGTAGTATAGTGTATCTAACTCCTTTAATACCCCTTTCAATATCAGAAGTCATTTTACCTACTATAGAATTAGGGTCAGGTCTTTCTAGTAACTCTTGAGATATTTTAAAGCTTTTTGATATTTTGTTATCTTCTAACAATGAATTAGCAAATTTTTCTAAACCAATTTCAGAAGCTATTTGATATGCTAATCCTTCTTGCTTGTTTTGAACGGGCGATCCATTTGCTTTAGCAAACTTACTTATTATATCATTAATGTCTTCTTTATTTATATTTGGTTTTAATTTCATTTTTTGTGGCTGTGAAGACATACCTGTTTCTGCTTGGGTAAATTTATCTATATTTTTACCTTGCCAATTTGAAGTATAGGTACCTGCTACAGATTTAACAACTACACCTGGCATATTTTTAGCTAAATAACCTATAGGTAGTTTTTTAATTATAAAAGGTAAATTTTTTCTTAAATAAGGAACGTATTTGCCTTTTTTGCCCATTTGCACAACTATAGCTCTTGAAGCTTTAGATAAAGAACCACTAGCTGTTTTACCTATAGCTTGTTTTAACTCTGAAACAAAAGGTGTTACAGTTTTATTTTTAGTTATTTGTTCACTAGGGTCTGGTAATTTAGTAAAGTTAATTTTAGCAACTTCATCAATAATAATGTTATTGCTCTCTTCACTGAGTTCTATTTTATCTGCTAAGGTAAACACTTCTTTAGCTTCTTGTAGTGATCTAAGTTCTATATCTTCATCTTTAGATGCTATAGTTTCCCCTATAGTTTTACCAGTGTCTCCTATGCTTTTATCAGTTGAAACTGTTTTAGGCCCTGATTTTTTACCAACAGTACCTATTTTATTCATTACCTGAGAATTAACCCAAGCAAATAAGTTATCATTCTCTTGAGGATTAAACGTTATTAGTAAGTTACTTAAATAATCTTTAACATCTTGTATGTAGTCTTCTCTACTTCTACCTTTAGTGTCTTTAAGCTTATTACCTATTAGTCTATCAAAAACAGGTCCATTAACAGCGGCGTAAGCAGCATCAAAAGGACTCATCATTCTTCCTTGAAAATCTACAGTTCTTTTAGTTTGAAAATCTGTTTTGGACATTTTAGGATTTATCCAGTCATTCATTTCTTCACCTCTAGTTATTATAGACTTTCTAGTTTTATCATCTATAATTGGAGCTTTTGCTTTTAAACCACTTTTTTTAATTCTTTTTCCTTTTTTATATACTTTATTATAATCTTTTACAAAATTAAAAGCATCTTCAGCTGTTTTTAACTTTATACTGCCTCTAATTTTTTCATCAAAAGTATTTTTGTTTTTATACATCAAATCATTAACATAATCAGCTATAGACTGCCAAAAAGCTCTATCTTGTCTATTGAAATCAATATTTTCCTGCTGCATTTCATCACTTAGTGTTGTAAAAACTTCTTGATAATAGTCTCTCTGACTATACTCTCCTTTGTCTAACTTAGATTTATATTGATCTAGTTTGTTTTTTATTCTTTTTCTAGATCCATCACTAATGTCACTTTGATCTGGGTTTAACACATAATCTTCTAGTTTTTTACCTAAAGCTATAGTTTCTTTTTCATCAAAAGAAGCGTCTAATACAGCATGTAAAACCTCATGAGCAACAACATTACCAGCAGTAACATCGCCTTTAGTTATAGCTGAAGCAAACCCATTGTAAACCACTTCATCATTAACCACGATGTATTGTTTGCCATTAATTTCTGGAGTTATAAAACCAGGAGTTTGGTCATTAATGTCTTTTTTTATTACGTTAAAAACATCTGGGTTATTTTTTATTAAAGACTTAGCCGTCTCTTTGTTGAAGTTTATTACCTCTATGTTAGAATTTAACTTTTTATTTATTATTTCAGCCCCAACTTGAGCGGTTCTTGTTATTAGCTTGCTATAATCTTGAATAGTAGTAATATCACTAGACTCTAAAGTTTTACCAGAATCAGCTATTTGATTTATTTCAGTTTCTATTTTACCTAATAAATCCCCAGTTTGAGTGCTTTTTTTAGCTGCTTTTTCTATTAAATTTCTAGTTTGTATTAAATCTGATATTCTATTTCTAGCGTTTTTTCTTCTTTTTCCACTGATTAGCTTAGGTGAATTACGCATCAATGAGTTAGTTTCATCAACTATTCTAGCGTTTTCAATAATTTTATTTGCTTGATCTTGATTTATCTTTTTGTTATTTAAAAGCCTATTGGTAAAAGCTCTTACATCGTTATATCCGTAATTTTCATCAGACATATAATTTAAGTCATTCAGCTTGTCAGCTTGTTTTAATTGAGTATCTATAAAACTATTTTTAGCCAACTTAACAGCAATATTAGCTTGAGTACCAGGCATTCCACCTATCATTTCATTTAATATTTCTGTTCCAACAATATCGCCGTCAGATGCTATTTGAGCAAATAATTCGCCTCCACCTTCAAATAATGGCTCAAGTAGCATTCCTTTGCCAAACTGCTGAGCTACCTGAGTACTTGTGGTTGCTAATGGGTTAACTAAAGCTCCAGCTGCTCTAGAACCTATAAAATTTGCTACCGCTATTGGTATACCTCTTTTAATTCCTCTTTCATTAGCTTTAGCTACAACTTCTGAGTCTCTTAAACCAGCAACCACTTGATCAGCGTCTGATAAGTCATAACCAGCTTTGGTTAACTCTTCAGAATAGGCACTGCCTAACTCCATATTGAATCCAGTAATAGTCTGCCAAGCAGTTAAACCGTATCCAAGACCACTAATAGCTCCAGGTATAGCTCCAGCTCCACCAGCTGTAGCTCCAATACCTCCTCCAATAGTGGCGCTGCCACCAACAATAGGTAAAAAAACATTTTTACCAGTACTAGCAAACATACCCATAGAGTTACCAAATAAGCTTAAAAGTACTTCACCTGGATCTGTTCCTAATATTTTTAATTGCTCGGCTACTGTACCAGCATTTTGATACCTTTCCCAAGTTTCAGATGTTAGTAAGCCTTTTTGAAGAGATATTTCTTCAGCAACATTTTTTGCTATACCTGCTATTTCTTTTTCGTTACTAGGATCTACTACTCCATAAGCAGCTTTTAAAAACTCAGAATTAACTTTACCCTGCCTCCAACCTGATTCAGCATTATTTAATATGCTTTTAAACTTATTATCTTCATATTGACCCCTGTACTTGTGCAGGTCATCAAAACTTAGCATAGAGTTTATAGTGTTACCAACATTACTTATTTGTCTTTGCTTATCACCAAGAGTAGAAAAACTTTGGTATATTTGATTTACAGGAGCTATTGTCTGTGAATAATAGGTATTATATCTATCTAATATATTTTTAACTTGATTAGCCTCTTCTTCTGTATTAGGTTTAAATGAGTTTATATCAGAAAAACCAACACCAGCAACTTGTTTCAGTTCAGATTCTAAGCTATTAATATTTGACTCTATACCAGCGTTTACACCTTCAAAATTATCTATAGATAAACCTGTTATTTTTTTAAACTCGCTTGACAAAGTTAAAGTTTTTTCTGATATTTCTTTGCTTTGATCTATTATTTTTACAGATTCTTTATTTTTAAATTTATCAAATAATAACTTTTCTTTTACTTTTACTTTATAAATAACATCACTAGCTGTTACGTCTGAAAACCTTTCGTTTTGTTTTTCTAATTTTGTTTGATATTTTAACGGATCTACTTTTAAGTTACCTTTCTGGTCAAATATATTAGGGTATTTTTCAATTTCTTCTTCACTAGCTTTGTATTCTGAAACAGATTCCTTGCCAAACTCTATCATTTGACCTATTTCTGGATCAAACTCTCTTTTTCTTTTTAGCAAGTTATTATTTATAAAATCTATTTCGTTTTGATTTGTTTTACCTCTAGATTCTAAGTTTTTAACTTCGTCATAGCTTACCCCCTCAGATGCATATATTTTTCTACTTATACCTTGTAGTAGTTTGTTTTTCTTTTCTTCATCGTTTTCAGCAGTTGCTTTGAATAAGTCTTGCATGTAGTTATCACTAACATCTATATCTTTAATTTCTTCAGCATAAACAGCATTGTCTCTTTTATTCTTGTCTATAAAAGACTTAATAGCATACATGCCTTGATTAGGATCGTCTAAACTAAAAGTTTTATTTATATCAGGATCTTTAGTACTTATAACTTTTATAGCATCAGAACCAGCTTCAGCCTCTTCAAAGGTGAAGCCCCATTTTTTAAAATTTTCATCTAAGTCTTTTACAACTGTTTCTTCTAAGTTGCCAAATAAACCGCCTATATCTTCATTTATTTTATCAAAATCTTTGTCAAAATAAGAAAAATCTTTTTGTTTCTGCGTTTCAGGATTTTTAGAAAAATATTCAGTTATATCTATGTCAGACTTATATTTAGTAGTTTCTTCCTCTTCTTTTTCTTTGTTTTCTTTATCTTCTACAGAATATTTATTACTAAAACTATTGAAGTCTTTAGTGTATAGCCCATCTCTTGACACAACATCAAAAACTTTTTTCCTATAGTCTTCGCCTTTGTATTGCTCTTTAAAATCCTCTAAAGACTTAGTGTATAAACCTTTTGACAATAAAGTTTCGTATAATTTGTCTAAACTATCGTTCATTTATAAATATTTAATCAAGTTCTCCTTCAGAGTTTTCACTTATGTTCATTGGTTCATAATTTAAAGAAATACCTGGTTGTGGGTTTTTAGTAGCGTCTTCAAATGTATACGTGTAAGTTTCATATAAAAAGTTCATAGGATAAGAATCTTTGCTTAAGAACTCTTCAGCAGTTACAATACCGTCCGGAGTTCTAACTTTATAATCCTTAGGTAATGACTTAAACCAATTGACAGCGTTAGTTTGAAAGGAACCTCTTGGAGAATTAAGCACCACTGGGTTTTTATAATTCTGAACTGTTATAAAATCATTTTTAATGGCTTTTAAGTTGCTTCTAATTTTTTGTGCATCAACCGCCTGTCTTTCACCGCTTAGTATTTTTTTATTTTCATCAATCCTTATTTTGTCAGCTTTGTTTAATGCTTGTTGTTTTTCTTTAGCTGTTGTAAACCTATTTGTTATAAGCAGTTTTTCAAGTTCGTACACACCATTAGGTGTGTTTAACTTTTTAACAACAAATTCTTTACTTTCTTTCTTTTTACTTCCTCCTTTTGGTACAAATATATCCTTGTTGCTACCTAAAGTTTCTGCAAGTTGAAGCGCGTCAAAATTTTCTTGATCTACAATTGTTCCATCTTGCCCTATTACAGTGGTTACATCTCCATTAGACGCTTTAAACGCTAAGTTGTTTAATTGTTCAATTTGATCTTTGCTATAAATTTTACCGCCTGAAGGAGTTACAGATTTTATTACTAAATTAGTATTTCCAGATTTATCTTTTACAAACTCATAAGAGTCAACATTGTAACCTTTAATGCTGCTTAACTCTCTGTCTAATATAGAGCCCATTGCGCTTTCATTTATAGTTGTCACGCCTTTTAGTTTATTAGGTACATTTGTATCTGTTTTAGATTGCATTACTAAAGTTCCATATATATCAGCATTAGTTCTATCTACATAACCTGTAGGTGTAGCGTTAAACCCATCGGTATCTACTGTAGACTCTTCTTCTTTGTCTGAAGTTTTAGTTGTTTGTGATTCAGGTAGATCAATGTCTTTAGATATAACATCGTTTTTAGGAGCAAATAAATTTTTACCCTTTTGAGCTAAAGCTTTTTGAGCTAATTGTCTTTGATCGTCGCTATTGGTCCACACGCCTTCACCTATAGTTGGCCAATAACTTTTCATTTTTTCATTGTCATTTAATATAGGTTCAACCGCTCTATTTAAATAAGTCATATAGTTAGAATTATCACCTATATAATACTTTTCTTCTTTTGTAGTAATTTTCCTTCCTTCACTATCTAAATCTTCAGTATTGTATTCTATTTTAAATCTACTATCATTTTTTTTCATCATAGCGTCATGAACAGCTTTTAGATCATCTGTTGGATCTTGTACAAAATTTATAGGATAATCAGGATTTTCACCACTCATTATAGCATTTAAACCTTCTATAGATATTTTTTGTCCATCTTTATGTACTAAAAAAGTTTTACCATCTTCAATAACCGTAGACACGTTCCCACTTTTATTAGGTGAATACATATCATTAAATAGTTGTGCTATTTCAAAAGTTTTACCAGAGCCATCATATATAAAAGAACCAACTTCACCCTCTTCTTTATTCATAGCTTCTTGCATTTTTTTATTAAAAGCGTTTATATTTGGTATTGCTGTTTCTATGTTTTTCAATGATTGATCAAATACCGCTAACTTTGCATAACCATCAGCTGCGTCTATATTACCAAGCTTAATATCAGAAACAATATTAGCATACTCTTTAGCTTGTTCCATCTGAGCTTTCTTAAATCCTTCATCAAAAGTTGCTCCACCAGCTTGCTCTTCACCAGCTATCATTTTCATTTTTTGATCTAGATAATTTAATTTATCTTGCTTTATACCTTCAAGTTTAGTTTTTTCAGCCTGCCAATCGCTCAACGCTGTAGCGTACTCAATGTCTTTTTGCCTACCTATCTGTCTAGAAGCTTGTTGCGTTAGTCCAGTTATTCCAGTTAATCTACCTGGTCTTATTGTTTTTACTCTTGGCATAATTAATTATATTTTGAAATTAGTACCTATATATTGTTTGGTAAGATATTTAGCTCTTTCTTCTTGTGTCATTCTATCTAGCTTAATTTTTTCCATTTTACTCAAAGTATCAATATTTCTTCCATATTCATCCGTGTTTGGATTTCCAAAAGAAGGATCGAAAGAAGGCATGCCAGGATCTTGTAAGAAATTGTACTCAACTGGTATAACAACATTTCCAAAGGCGTCTTTTTCTTGATATTGTGCAGGTGTACTAGTAGTATTGGAAGCTTGAGGAGGGTTAGGGTTAAGTGACATATTACTAGCATTATTGTAACCTCCAGGAGCAATAGATATTTCATTTCCAAATTCATCGTAACCTTGTGTAGTTCCTTCTGGTGGGGTATAATCAACCGTTGTATCAGTTGTTGTCTCACTTTTACCATCTCCTAAACCTCTAGCAACTTGTAAACCTAAACTACCTAATGCTCCAGCCATATCAGCTGCTCTTTCACCATAAGCAAATTGTTCTGCACGTAGTTGATCAGCTTTACTTTGTTCATAATCCATTTGTTGACCTTTTCTCTGCATTTCAGCATTTTGAACCATTATTTCACCTTGAGCTTTTAATCTTTCGTTAGTTACTTCTTGTTTTTCAATGTCAGCAGCAATACCAGCTTTACTTTTTAATGCCGCTTGAGCAAGTGCGGTAGCACCGCCGGCAGATGCTCCTTGAGCTCTTAACGTATCTAATGTATTAGCTAAAGCTTTGTCAGTCTCTTCCATCTTAATCTGATTAGCTTGAGTAGCTACACTTAAATTTTCATATGGATTATATATAGGTGTTTCCATGTAGTTTTTCATAAGAGTGTCTACATATCCTTGTTGCTTTTTTAAATTAGTCTTTGCTTTTTTATTTTTAATAAAAGCATCAACTCCTAAAACAGTAGATGGTACAGCTGCTGCCGCCCACATATTATATGTTTGATTAGGTCTTTCTTGTTCTAGCAACGCTAGTCTTTCTTCTATTGTCATAATATTTTATCTTGATGATATTACAAATTCTGTTGATACAGCAAATAGTTCTTTAGTTCCCCCCGCGCTTGTAGTTGTATCTGTTGATAGTTTAACTGTAGCAAAATGCCCTTTTATACCTGTCATTGAAGATCCAAATACTACTTCTCCAGGTGTTGCTTCACTATTATTAACTAAATTAGCAAAGTATTTATTTTCTTTTAAATAAAAACCAGATCTATAAGGTATACCACTTTCAGTATATAAACCTTCTTCATAGCTCTTAACGGAGTTAGTTCTATCTAAATCTTCATTAACGTTTGGCTGGACAGTGTACGTGTCAGAAACAAAACTATCAACTTGCCATCCACTTGTTCCTTCGTAATTTATTGTTTTAAAATTTTTATTTATAGAAGGGTTAGCATTAAAAACAAATGTTATAGATGAGCCATTTGAAACCCCATAAAACTCATTAGCGTTTGACTGTTCATCGTGATGTAAATATAAAGAACTATCTCTAGTTGTGTACATATTGTTTTTTAAACTAAAAATAAGATCTGGTCTATAAGTATAAAAAGTAGTCCACCCTTTTACTTTCTCACTGAAAGCAAGCGTATTATAATAATCACTTGTATCATCAATAGTTTTACTACCTGAATGAGTTTGTAACGATATTGTATAATTATCTTTGTAATTATCTAATCCACCTTGAATTTTATCTTTTTCGTAACTTATAAATCTTATATAAGGAACTGTAGTAACGCCTGGTGAGTAAATTTGAAGAGGTCCATTAGATAGAAAAACTGCAAAAAACGACACTCCACCTACAGAAACATTGCCAGTTCCTGTTACAAAAGAATTTATTGTTGTCCACGTGCCGGTTCCGTTTACATCTAAGTTTATTTGAACTTGAGAACCTATTTTAATATCATTATAATCATCTTCACCCGTGTTAACTAGTTTTACCCAAGGGCCAAGAGGTGATGGTACCGCAGCTCCTCCAGCTAAAGGGTTTTGAGGACCTTGTACTATTACTCCTGTTGTTGAATTATAATCTAATACATAATTAGCTGTATTAACTTGGACTTTGTCAGATATTTTATTTAGCTCATCTCTAAAAAAATCTTTCATACCATATTGTGATATTTCGGTTATACCATCTCTTGATAACCTTAAAATAGCACTCCTGTCTCTATCAGCAAAATACCTTCTAAATCCAAATGAAGCAAAACTTTCTGGATTTCTACTAATACCATAATCTCCTGTATAAGGTGTTACTTGACCTATAACAACGTTTGAGGTAGTTTTTAATGGTGTTCCTTCCGCGGAGTATATAGCGTCTTTGTCTACTAAAGCTTGTCCAACTTTATTTTCTTGAAATATAGTTAAATTGTTATCCATAGCGTATATTAACTGTACAGAGCCGTTATGTGGATCAACAGTCTTTGTTATATCTTCAGCTATAGAAAAAACATTCGTATTGTTTATGTTAGTTCTAGTATTTAAAACACCAGAGTATATTAAACTAGTTTTTCTGTGCCTAACATCGTTAGAGTCTTCTTTTAAATAAGCTCTTACACCTAAATCGACTTGAGTGTTATTATACCCTCCTCTTATCCTTGATTCTTCAATTATCCAGTTTGAGCCATTAGTCTCACTATAAAACTGATTGGCTTGCTCGTAAACATTAGAAAAAGGCGCCGTTGTGGAGGTAGATGGAAAGTTAGGAAAACCGTTATTAGTGTTATTTAAAAAAGGCACACCAGGAAAAAGTTTAACAAAGCTATCGTTACCACCAGCGTTGTTTGATATATTTGGTGTAGTTACCTGTTTTAGCCAAAACGAATTGTAATACTTAACTTCTAAATTAAATGCCATTATTTAGTTACTATAAATTGTAATCCATAAGGGTCTGAAACTTCATGTCCAGTAGCTCCAGAAGCATCAAATGCTTCTATTTCTATATAATATAACCATGCTCCTCTATAATTATCAATATATAAACCTTGACTAGGCAAATCACTATTTGATATTTTCCCTCCTCCAGGTATAATAAATCTTAATTGAATACTATTAGGAAATGAGTTACTGCTAGCTAAAGGTGTAGCAGTTACCAGTTCAAAATTATGTTTTTTATCTACACCAACATTGTTACCAGAGTATGTGTGAAACTGCTTATATCTACCTTCTGGCTCACCTGTTAAAGGAGATAAATTATCAAATAAAATATCATATCTTGTAGCGCTTTTTATTCTATATTGCATCCCTTCACACCTTGTAAACGATGTTTGAGCTATTTGTTGATCGGTTGAAGCGTTAAATGTAGTTACATCTTCAAAACCATTACTACTAAACATTAAATCACAAATTGGGTAAAATCCAGCGCTTTCTAAGAAAAAATTATTCATAAAACCATTATCTACAAATTTAGCTCTAACAAGACCTTTATAGCTATCGTTAGTATCTCTTGGCACTATAACAGTATCTAAAGGAAAAGTTCCAACAGTAAATGGATTATTTGTTTTAGCAAGCATTAGGTAAGAATTAGATCTCCAACCACCTAAAATTGTATCATTTCCGTATATGACAGGCTTTCTATTTGTTAATTCAATACTAGCTGATGCTTGACCTACAGGATAGCCATCAACTACTAGATCAAAAGTAATTTCGTAATTGTGAATGTTGTTTGAATTTGAAACGTAAGGAATTCTAGATCCTAGAGCTAACGCATACGTAGCTGGAGTGCTAGGAGCTGAAGGTGCTTGTATTTGTTTTAAATAAAATGGATAATTAGATACTGTTGCTCCTGATGAGTCAACAACATTGTTTATTATTATTTGTGTAGTTGGATCTTGAACAAAACTTCCGTTTGAATTTATTATTTGAAATGAATTTGTTATATTATCATTAACCTGTAAATTTTCTAACCAGCCAGTTGCTACCATATTTGATATACCAACCGGCGCTTTTGTTGCGTAATCACCAGGTGAAGTTACTATAGAATTGTTTAAATCAGATATTAACCCAGATGTAGAAGTTTCGTAATATATTTCTATAGAAGACTCAAAAGGTTCAGTTTCAAAAACACATAAATCTTTAGCAAACTTCCAAGATGTATTTTCTTGATTTGCTTTACTAAAACCAAGTCTCTTTTTAGTAGATAAAGTGCATATTAAAGGATTTTTATTTACGTTTAAATAGTAAGGATCAACACTGCCTTCGTTAGTATTTCCTCCAGGGTATATGTAAGTGCCTACCGGATATTGAGTATTTGAACTGTCTATAGCGTTCAAATAATGTAAATCTATATTTTTTTTATCTGTCCAGTCACCAAGCTCTCTAAAAGGACTTATAGAAGTTATTTCTACTCTTGATATATTATTGTTTTGTTCGTTAATATCTGGAACTCCAGGTGTAGAAGCATGTGTTTGTTTTACTACGTTATATAATACAGTGCTAGATGCGTATACGTTATCAGATGGCCCAACTTCTTTTAAATCTCTTGGTATTTTATTTATATTGTCGTTAAATAAAGCTACACTAGCAACATTGCCTGTTTCTTGAAAAGTTAATTCAACATCATTTTTAGTGTATATTATATTACCACTAGTTATTCCAGGAACGTATACGTTGTAATAATCTTGCTCTAGTTGTTTTACCACAACCTTATAGCTGTACCACCCAGTAGGATTTTTATCTGACCAAACACCATTGTAAGTTTGGGTTCTTTCTTTTGGTATTTCTTGAGAAAATAAAATACTTAAAGATTTACCAGGCCACTCTAAAGGATTTGTTCCTCCGCTAGTGTAAGGGTTAAAAAGTGTTGAAGTTAAAGAGTCATTACTGTATACTTCATCATTTATTATAACATTAGAAGATCTACCATACCTGTCTTGTAACACCACTCCTACTTGATAAGATCTGTTTTGTTTTAAATTATGATTTAAAAATTCTTTTTTATAATCTGTTGATATTGTGCCTTTATCTACAACACTTAATGTATATTCTAAACTTTTAGGTGTTTCGTTGTTCTGTAAAAAATTACCATATACTATCCTATTACCAACAGACTCTTGTGTTTTAGCCCTTAAAGGAACTATATCACTTACTCTAACTATTTCTTTCTCTGGTAATACTTTTATAGGCTTTTGAGAGGTATAGTTATATATAAATTTATTACTAAAAGAGTTTACAGTAACAATTGCTCCAGAGCCAGATGGAGGAGCTCCTAAAGCTTGTATAGAAAATAAATCTCCAATTTTGTAATTTTCACCACTGTTTACAATAGTAACAGAAGTAACCCTACCTGCTCCATTTACTACTATATCCACTTTTAAACCCGTGCCACCACCGCCAGTTAACGCAACGTTACTGTATGATCCCGTTGTATAACCGCTACCAGCCTCTGTTATTGATAAGGTAGAAGGAATACTTTGTAGAGAAGGTGAGTTAACCTTGACACTTGAGACTACCTTAACATTTTCTTCATCAGAAGCCTTGTAAACTAGTTGTATTTCATCTATTTTTAATTTAGATTTTAATTCGTTTAACTTGTAAGGAAGATTGATAACTAAACCAGCTGTTGTTATCTGATTTTCCATAAATTCAACTATACTAGATTCTTTAGCTTTATCATCGTCACCCTGTATAAAGTAACCATATTGTTTTGGCACAAAGGCGTGTTGTGAAAATGGAGCTAATAGAGAGTATTCACTGTCATCGTATTTAAACCTATAACTAAATCTAACAAATTTATTTGTTAATAAGTCCTTATCGCCTTTAAAATTTAAATTATAATCTGGGTTTTCTATTTGGAATAAAAAATGTCCATTACTCCAGCCTAATGTTGTTTGTATATCTACTATAGGAACAGCGGTTCCAGATTTATTAGATTTTAAAAAAACTTTAGCAGGAGTGCTAACAGCATCTATATTTTGTACATAAGCATGTGAAGCATCAGGATCACTAGAACTTGTTACTCTTATAGGGCTTGATGGAGTGCCACTACCTAAGTGTCTAACTACGTCAGTATATGTAGTAACACCTGACGTTGTTTCATCGAATATTAAAGTATCAGCAGCTCCAGATGTTGACAATATTTGACCTGGCGCGCCAAAAAAAGCAGATAACCATTCGTCAGACTCATTTTTTAGCGTCGATTCAACTGTTCCTGTAGTATTTTTTAAAAAAGATATGGACTCAAAAGGAGCATATTTAGCAACTGATATGTGATCTTCAGAAGTGTAATAAGTAAGTGGATTTGCTATAGCTGTTTTTACGTTTATTTTCCTAGGTTGATTTCTATCATCTGTAAAAAACAATAGATCTTCTACTATGTTAGTACCTAATATAGGATGTGTTTTTGAAAAATTTAAAAAAGAACCTGAAACTAATACGTCAAACACTATGCTTGAAGAATTTATGTCTATTGTGCTACTTGAACTTGGTATTTGACAATAACATATATAGTTAGCCCCTGAGTTTCTTTGAAAAGTGTAATTATTTTCACTTGCTGAAGCTGTTTCTAAAGCTAAATTACTTAATTGATCTATAGATGTATCAGTAAAGTTAGTTAAAAAGAAAAATATCCTGTTGTTTTCGGTATCAACATGCTTACCTATAATTTCTAAGTTAAAATCAGTTAAGCCAAAGCTAGTTAAAAGCTTGTTGCCTCTTATGTTTTCTAAAGCCCCTACGCTAGCACCTTCAGAAGAACTGACACTAATATTTTGTCCATCTCTATACTCACCATTAGGTATAAGTCTAGCATCTAAGTCTTTGTTCATCTTAGACTTTAAAAAAGTATTTTTAATTTGTGGCATACTTAATGTTTAATCCATTTAGATTTGTTTCTAAACACTTGAGCAATTTCTTCAATCTTTATATTGCTTAAACGTATCTTAGCATTTCTAAGAGCGCTAAAACGATCTTTTTTAAATCTATTTATTATATATTCTGGAATACCTGCTCTACCTGATAATATCGAATAAGCTATATGCATGTACATTGCTTGCTCAGCCATTTTAGGTAGTTTCATATCTAGATCAACAGCTAGACCATCAGATATATATTCTAGTATAATTAATTTACCTGCTAAATCACTTGAAAAAGAAAATGTACCTGTTCTTTCGTTTATAGTAAACATACCATTTACTTGAGCTTCTTCAGGCTGTAGTCCGTATCTTTGACCTAATAAAAAATCTCTTTTAGGTATTCTATAGTCATCAGGTTGCAGATCAGTTGTTAAAGATCTGTTTTTCCATTTTTTTTCAGTTAAAGATTCATTAGCCAAAGTGTTACTACCATCATTGCCTTGAGTAGGTATACCATCTGCATCTTGTACTGGCAGTTCTTTAGGGTTTGAAGTAACTCTAGTTGGATATATAACATGTTTAGCGCCAGCGTCATCTATCCAAGAACACTTAACATAGTTAATGTAGTCTTGCGGTATAACTATAGATAAGCTTGGTGGTATAGTTAATTCTTGTGATTTAATACTTTTTAATGTATCGTAACTAAATTCTTGTAAACCTCTTTTAGCATGAAACATTATATCAGTTCTTTTAGCAGATGGTATTAACTTACCAGCCCCAATATAAGCTACTATAAAGTTATTTATAATATCGTTTAGCTTTATATACTCGTAGCTGCCATAGTTATTATCTATAGCTGATTGAGATAGTTGAACAACTATATTTCCAACTAACAGCGTTGATGTTATAGTTATAATGTTTTCAGAAACTGAGTAGTCAGCAACCCCAATAGGAGAACCATTATTAGTTATAGTATAGTTAGAAACTGGTAAATCTATTAAGCTTGTATTAAAAGTACAAGTAAAAGTATGTGGACCAGCACCACCAGCTGTATTGAAAGCTTGTTGACCAGAGTAGTATTGTGCATTAGTTTCTGTTATAAGTCCCATTTGTTATGATTTTTCGTTTACTTCTTCTTGTTGTACTTTTTGTGCAGCAACTTGTATTATCTGTGGATCTCTTATTACAACACCAGCATAGAGTAATATTCTTAATATAACTTCAGTTCTTTCAGAATTATGCAAGCCAAAATCTAAATACCCTTGAGTAGATCCAGAAAACAAATCAGTAGGAGTTAATGTTAACACCACGGTAGTTCCCGCTGTACCACCAAAATCAGATCCTTGAAAAGTAATTTGGTCACCAACAACATACCCAGATCCTTGTGAGGTTACCGTAATTGAAGTAACCGTAGCTCCAGATACAACAACATCAAAAGTAGCTCCAGTACCTGTACCACCTGTATAACTAGCGTTTACATAAGTATTATTAGTTGCAGATGCTACAGTGTTTGATGATATTGAATTAGATATATCACCTATATTAATAGCTGTAGCTACGTAGGGGTAATCAGTAAAAATATATTGACCCAATGCTCCTAAACTATAACCCCATCTAATATCTGTTGGTTTTTTAACATATTGCATTTTAATATGAGTAGGATTAACTATTGTTTCAGGGTAAACTAAAGCTTTATTGTCTTCGTATAAATATATTGGATAGTTAGTAGTGGGTGCAGTTAAAGGAGCTTTTCTAATATTGTATATTTCTGCTCTACCGACTCTTTGTATTTCTTTGTATGTGCTAGTATTTGGTTCATAGGTAATTGAACCTAGTCTATACAACTCAGAAGGAGTTGTAAAAGGATTTGTACCACCAATAGTTTTTTCAGCTACTGTTTGGTCATTTTCAGTTTTAAATTCTGCAATTTTTTCATCTGTAATAGCCACTCTATCAGAGTATTCCATATCAGATTGCGGCACACGTAGTTGTTGGTTTAAATCTTCAAAGTATGCTTCAAATATTTGTCTTTGAACCTGGCTACCTATTCTATTAAACTCATCAGGTGTCATGTAGCCACGCTGTTCACTGTTTAATATAAGTAATACCGTTTTATATACTGTATCTACGTTTATTGCCATTTTAATATTTTAAAAAGAGAGGTTACTTATGTAACCCCTCATAATTATAGTCACTTGTTATTTTAACTTTTTCTGTACGGTTTTGTAAACCTCTACACCTTCATCAGTTTTAAACCACGAAGCTAATGCTGAATATGGATTTTCATCAAAAGGAATATTCATAAGTTTTCTACCATTACTAGCCCAAGTAAATGTTCTTTGATCTTGAGATAACTTTATTATTCCAGCTTCAACAGCTCTAATACCAAAGTTCCTTAATTCTACATTTTCATCATTTGCTAATTCTAAGAACAAATAAGGATTACCTCTAGCAAATAGTAATAAATCTCTTTTAAGCTCTTTAGAAGTCATTCCTGACACGCTAGAACCAAACTCAACTCTTAATATAGCTTCAGCTTGATCAACATCCATTGTACTAGCAGCATTCATAGCTTCCATTTCTACTTCTAAATAATCTAATTCATCTACAGCTTCTTGAACATCGTCTCTTTCAGCATAAAGCTTATTTCTATTTGGATGATACAATGATAATAACTTTTGTAAAGCCTGTTGAGATTTAGGCACTTCTAAAACGCCGTCTTTAAATACGATATGACCTAATGTAACAGGTCCTTTTTGCTCGTCTACAAATGGGCTTTTCATATTAGTAGCATACCTTAGCTCTCTATTGTATCCTTTTTCTTCATCAAAATACATTAAAGCTTTTCTCATAGAATGTCTTGAGTTTATTCTAAAAGTTAAAGGAGATTTATCATTTAATAAATGATAATACCTATCTTTAATTTCCCAAGTATCTTTTTTAGTTTCTTTTGCTACAGTTTTAGCTGGAGCCTTTTTTTCTTTTGTTTCCATAATATAATATAATATAATAATTAAAAAAGACCCCGCCGAAGCGGGATCTTATTATTGTTTTACGATATAGACGTAAATCCAGCAGCTGGTTGAGCAGCTGAATAAGCTATAACACCTGAAGAATCAGGCCCAGCTTCAATAGCTTGTTTTTGCAATGATATAACTTTATCGATAATAATTTTCTGCGCAGCGGCATTTGCAGTAGCAAAAGCTAAAGCAGCAGTAGATCCATCATCATAAGTTAATGTAACTGAAGTACCAGCTACTACAGTTTTTATTACATTTCCTAATTGAACTAGTCTCTCACCATCATTAGGCGCGGAACCAGTTAATGTTACTGACATGTATTTCATAATTTCTATTCTTTAAAAATGTTAATAATTATACAGTTGATTTTAATAACACGAAGTTATTAGCACCTTGTACACAAAGACATCTTTCAGATAAGAAATGTACTTGCATTGCGTCTAATCCAGAAGTGTAAGCTCCGCCTACTGAACCAGTAACCCAAGACTTCATTCTTCTATCATCTGCTTCAGAAGCTCTATATCTTACATGTAAGAAAGGTCGTCTGATATTAGATCCTAATGACTGATCATAAACAGTTGAAGTTCCAGCTGGAACTAAAACACCATCAATGTCACCAATCATACCTCTTGTAGCGAAATCATTTAGATATTTCCAATCAGTTTTGTAGAAGTCATAAGAACCTCTTCTAAAACCAGAAAATCCAAAGTTAAGTGCCATATCTTCTTCATTGTTAAATAAACCGTAAGAAGCAGCACCAGTTGAAGCATAACCACCATTCATAGCAGCAATCATATCATCAAAATCAAGAGCAGTAGCTCTAGATAAAAATAACATATTTTCTTCAATAGCACCTTGAGTATCTAATTGTTTTAAGATAGTATCAAAATCACCTAAAGCACCAGAACCAGGAGCAGCAGCACCAGCGAAATCGTTATAAACGTTTCCTCTAGCTTCAATAGCAGCAAACAAACCTTCAGTACCATCAACAGTTGTTATACCATTAGCACCTTTTTTCTCAGCTTCTACCATAGACATTTCCATATAATCTTCAAATCTTAATCTTGTTTCAGATTGAGACTTTAAGTACCATAAGTACCCAGATGTTCCATCTTCAGTAGCAACTTCAACCCAGCCAATTTGAGCAGCATCAGATCCACTTATTTCAAAAAAGTCTTTTAAAATAATTGGCTTGTTGCTAAATTGAGTAAAATCAGGTTCAACAGAAGTTACACCACTTGCAGCAGGTTGATTTTCCATGCCTTCTTGTCCTTTTTTAAACTCAGAGCCGTATACAAATACTTTTAATGCATTAGCTGTACCACTTAAAGAGTTTAAATTAGCAACTTTATAAGTTTCTACAGTTACATCAGCATAAGTATTACCGGCTCTAGCTGTAACATCAGTTACTAAAGCTTTTACAGTGTTTATACTGTCAGAAACAACAATAGTGGCGTGTTTTCTTATAACACACTCTTTTCCTGTTTCTAAATCTATTCTAACACTTGTAGCAGTTTGCTTTGTTGCTCCGTCGTAAGAAATGTGAAGTCTATTTTGCTCAGACCAAATAACTTGATCAGAACTCATAGGCATTTCAGCTCCTACCATTCTCAAGAAACCACCAATAGTTCGGTTTCCGTATCTTTCTACTTCAGCTTCGTAAAGCTCAGGTAGATATTGTTGTGCAAAAGTATCGCTATCTCCAGTTCCAGCTCCACCATTAAAAGAAAGGTAATTTGACGGTAAAGTCATTTTCTTTTGGTGAGGAATTAAACTTGGAGGAAACGCATTTGCAGGGTTTAATGTAGCAAATCCCATTTTTTCTAAATTTTAATTGTTTTTATTTTTTATTCTTAATTTTAACTTAGAACTATCAACACCGCTTATTGCTTTTACTTTTAATCCATTAATATAAACATCACCTGTAGACGTAGTCCTTGGTTCATTTGTTATATTTTTAGATTTAGCCATCACATCTTTAACAGCATCGGCTTTGCCTTGCTCATAAAAATGATTAGCAATAGTATCAGCATTTTGTGCCGCGAAAATAGCTTTATGGTAACCTTTATAGTCTTTTACTTCACCCTTATTATCTAAGAACTTCCCGATTAGGTTAGTAAGATCAGATTGATTACTTGCAACACTTTCTTTATCACTAACTCCATATCTAAACTTCTTTTCTCCAATATTGAAGTCAAAACCTTTGAATTCTTGGTTGAAAAAGTTTTTAGTGTTAGATTTAAATGTATCGTGTTGTTGTTTTTGTATTTTCTGTTCTTCGTTGTATCTATTGAAAAAGTCAGTAGCTTTTTGTTGGTCTTGAGTTACGCCGGGTCTCAACTTGATTTCGTCGTAGTATTTACTCTTAGTGTCCTCTAAAAATTTACGGGCTTTAGCAATTTCTTCTTTGAAGGCAAGTTTTTTCTTTTTTATATCTCGCTCTTCATCCACTTCTTCGTCATATGAAAAGTTATCTTCTAATAAGAAGTTAACCTCTTCCATGTCTAGATGTGGTTTAGTCTGTTTGTAGTATTCTCTAATTAAAGCATCGTCATTAACAGTGGAATAATCAGCACTTAATCTAACGTAGTCTTCTACAGTTCCACCTGTTTCTTCCATAAAAGAAACTAGCTTTTCGATGTTTTCAGGTAGTTTTTTACCTGTAGCTTTCTCATCTCTTACTGCTTCTTTTAACTCTTGCTCTACTTCTTTTGTTTCTTCTTTTACCTCTTCTTCTGTAATTTCCTGTATAGGTATTACATTCTCTTTCTCTTGCTCTTGTTCAACTTCTTTGTCTTCGGCATTGTTAACATCCCCCTTAGGCTCAACATCCCCTTTTTGTTTTTCATCGATAACAAGTTTGATTGGTTCTTCCTCTTTGACAGCATCTTCTGGTTTTTTAGATAAATCTACTTTAATTGTTTCTTGTTTTTTAGTAAGTTTTTTAGGTTTAGTAGCTTTTTTCTTTACCTTAAACTCACCTTGTTCTAACACGCCATCGGCGCCTTGTTTTATTTCTTCTGACATAATATAATATAATAGTTAATAAAAAATTACTTAGGGCCAAACTGCTCTAAGCCAAATCCACCCATATTGTCATTACCTGTGGATTCAAAGTTCTTTGGTAATAAATCATTTTTTCTTTGATCTATTAACTCAGATTGTTGCGTTGCTTGTATTTTAGTTCGTTCGTCTTTACGATCTTCTTTAAAACTTTCTTGTTGTTGTTTAGCTTGTCCTTGTGCTTGAGCTAATTGTATGTTGTATTGGAACTCTTGCTGCATCAACTGTTGCTTAATTTGAGCTTCCATCTCCATCTTTTTTATGTCAAGCTGTGACTTAGCATTTTCTAACTGTACTTTTTGCTCAGTTAATATTTGTTGCTTTTGAGTTTCAGCTAAAGCAGTTTTTTCAGCCAACTCAGCGTTTGCTTGAGCCTGTGCTTGTATATTAGCTTGTTGTGCTTGCTGATCTCTTTCTTGTTTCTTTCTTCTTCTTTGCTTTATCATTTGGTTTGCTAACTTTAAATTAGCAACGTTTCTAATATCAATAGCATCTTCAAGATCTATTTGACCTGCTTGCAAAGCAACTTGAATATTTTGTTCTAGCTGAGCTTTTTGTTCTTCATCTGGTTCTAATTCTAAAAATACACCAAAGTCATGTATACTTAAATCTATAAGCTCATCTAAAGTTCCTACATTGTATTTAGATATACTTTGCTCTAAAGACATTCTTGTTAAAGGAAACATTAAAGCATCAGCTACTCTTAATGATATGTTTTCACAAGCTCTAAGAGTTAAATATAAACTAGCTTGCATTATATGTCTTGTAGCTACATTAGAATTAGCAGCAGCTAACTTCTGTAAACCAACTAATGATTGCTTGTCCGGTAATGTGCCATCTCTAGCTTCATTAAGACCGGTCACGTCTCTAATCATTTTAAGATAATACTCATAAGTTTGTATTAATGATTGTATTTTACCCATACCGTTTGATGAAGAAAGTTCTTGTATTGGAACTTTACCTGGGTTCATACCACCGTCTTGGGTCATTGATCTACCAACTAAGGATCCAGTTTGGAAATACATATTTAACGCTTCAGCTGGATTATAATTAGTGCCATTACCTAAATCTACTTCTGCTAAACCATCTATATCCATATAAACCCCATCAGGTACTATTCTAGACATCACCTGTTGCAGTTTTAAATGAGTTAGCTGTATCATATCAGCAAAACCAGTTATCCTACTTACAATAGATTCTATACGACCTTTATACATTCTAGGAGCTACTATGTTATAATTCATATTAACTTTAGTAGTGTCAGCATTAGGTCTAGTCATGTTTTCAGCCATTTCCCATCTTAACATTTTTTCATGCCCTAATATCTTAGCTCCTGAATATAAAACTTCAATTGATCTAAATGCTTTTTTAAAACTTTCGTTTTCAGGTGGATTAAATGTATCTGTTTTTTCTATAGCTTTTTCTAAGCCAGTTGCACCTTTTTTAATTTTAAATACTTGGTTTGTATAAGTCTTATATTCAAAATATAACACTTGCACTGTGTCATCATCATAACGACCACTCCAGTTTCTAGTATAGTTTTGATTACCTGGATATTTTTGTATTTCTTCTAATTCAGCAGCCGTTAAATAAGGAAATTGTTTTTTAAGTTCTGGTAAGCTAATACTTTTAACTTCACCTACGTAGTATAAATCTTCAAAATTAGGATCATCAGTATATGAATAAACTAAACTTGCTGGATCTACATAATCAACAGTAACACCTTCAGATCTATTAAAACAAGTTTTAACACAAGATATGCCTAAAACTGTTAGATCATAATTTAATCTTCTTCTAGTTAAGTTATATTTGTTTTTATTAAGTATTGTATTTATAACTTCTTCTTCAGCAACTTCAATAGACTGCTTGTAATTCATTTGCATATGAAGTTCTAGCTCTTCTTCATCAATAGGTGCATTTTCTTGATCTTTGTTAAAGAAAAGATCCATACCTGTAACTTGCTTTACTTTATTTAAAAACTCTTTAGCATTTATATCAACTAATATATTTTCAGCGTACTTAGTTCTTTTCTTTATAGAAGTAGGATCTTGAGCAACTGCTTTAATATCATAAGTTCTTTGTGACATGCCATTTACAACAATATCTACAAACTTAGGTATAACTGGTACGGGTTTCCAGTCTAAGTTTAAATAAGATAAGTCACCATTAATAGATAATTCGTCTTTGTATTTTTGAATAGATTGTTCTCCTCTAGCATATAATCTTAGCTTGTGGAAATTATTATAGTTCGTATTAAATCTATCGTACCAGCCTCTATCATTTCTAAACCACTCAGATTCTATGGCTCTACCTACTTGTAAACCATAGTCATAAGAAGCTTTTTCTACATCTGGCACAACCTGATCTGGAAAAGAACTATTGTAATTAGTATTTATCATCTATTTTATTTTTGAATTATAACCCGTGTTATCATATCTTTTAATACCTAAAGCTACAGTTTTCATTTGTCTTTTATTAACAGGCGTATACCTATTTTTATTACAAGCCATAATAGCTAAACCTGAGCTTATCGAAGCATCGTGCTTAGTTCTGTTGTTTATATTGAACTTAGACCAATCTTCTAATGTCTTTTGATGGTACATATCACCGTAGCCATCTTCTTTTAATCCTACATAAGTTTCTATATAAGATTCTATAGCAGCAGCGTGTGCTTGCTTAATGTCTTCACTTGAGTTAGGTATTCCACCTATTTCTTTTTCAGTTGTAGAAAGTTTATTCCAAACTTTATCAGGACGATTCATAGAATAATTCCTATAACCTCTTCTTTTTAAATAATATAAAAACCTAGGCTTGTTATTTTCTGCAAGTATAGGCATACCATAAAATACCATTGCCATAAGTACATCTTCAAAAAATATCTCAGCTGTTTGCGGCCTTGATATATATTCTAAAAAGAAATGATTAGGTGGCGCATCTTCCATTGAAAACTTTGTAAGCCCGTGTAAAGAACCGTTAGAACCTTTACCATCGACTGTTCCACTAATGTCATAACTATCTAATCCAAATGCTCCAACGTGTTCATTTCCAGGGTGTTTACCATTATTCTTTAGTATTACTCGATTTTGCAAACTTTTAGGTGGTACCCAGCTTATCTGGAACCTACCTGATCTATTTGGAGTAAATATAACCCTAGTATCTTTAATACCATTTTCCCATTGAAAGCTACCTATTGTAACTGCGGCTGCATTATTTAATTCAGCGTTGTAATCTATTTGCTCATAGATTTTAGTTAAATTAAATAAACTATCTTTTGTTTCGTCTCTAAAAGCATGGGCTTCAGTTCTTGGAAACTGCCTGTAATATTCATTTAACCCATCAGGGTCATCTCTTAATCCTTCGACTTCGTTTTCCCAGTTTTCAATAACTCCTGTTGTAATTTCATAACCGTCAGTTCCTTTGATTCCACCCTTTTGTCTAATAAAGACAGGTGATCCATAAGTATCCATGAATCCTTCGTAGTTCCATTCCATAGGGATGAAAAGAGAATAGAGGCCAGAAGATGTTTGTCCGTTTCTATTTCTTTTTGTAACGTCTGAATTGTAGTATAATTTTTTGAAGTTGTTTCCACCTTTGTCTAATGCGTTTGAAGTTGAGCCCATCATACATTTACCTACGATCCTTGATCCTAGACGTAATGTAGTTTTTGTAACCCTCCAGTTATTTAATATATTATCAGGCCTCTCCCATTTACCACTTTCATCATGAGCTAATAATTTTAGCTTTTCACCATCATAAGAGTTATCACCTGTGTTTTTCCAGTCAATAGTTGTGTCAAGCCCATCTAGCTCTCTAAGCTTTTCATTAGATTCTATTTTTCTTCTAGTAAGTTTTGATGCGGGAACCCTATAAGCCAACTCAGTTTTAGGTCTGTCCATACCGTCTTGGATTGGTTTAAAGAAAAAAGGGTAATTAACGGATATTGGGACAACTTTATCCGTAAACATTTTTTTGGCATCTGCTCCAGACTTTGACAATATACCGAATCTTGAGTCGGAAGATATTGTAGCCTGGTTGACAAGCTCTGCAGATGACATAAAAGAGAATCCAGATCGTCTGTTTTTGAGGTAAGACATACCGTAACATCTTGAATCTGCTTTGCATGCTTCCCAGAATATAAAGAAGAGTCTATTTGATTCTCTAAAATCAGGTGCTCCAACGTCGATTTTTGACCACTGCAAGTACATGTAATGAGTACCAGTAATATATACAGGACTGCCACAATTGTAGAAATGAAAACCTTCTTCTCTACGTTTAAATTCTTCATCGATATAGTCATACCATTTTTCTTTAAAGTCTGATGGGTACTCTTCCCAATCAAACCTTGATTTAA
>WLWF01000789.1_pt1 | contig 29397 bp, 23 predicted proteins | sample 6718331 | NCBI WGS metagenome assembly WLWF01 (sample SAMN12718692, study PRJNA515312) | sponge metagenome | isolation source: marine sponge | host: Mycale hentscheli | place: New Zealand: South Island, Marlborough, Capsize Point | collected 2003-05-01
CAATGCAGGAGTTCGACACGAAAGTGGATCATTCCTTTGGGTATACGCCAGACACTGCCTACTTCATGCTCGACGGAATGTTTTGCCAAGGGCTTTCTGTTGCACCAGAACTAACACTCAATCACATTGGCAATTACAACTGGCATGACGAATGGAACATTCCTGTTGCACCAGAGGCGTACCGCCGTGACCGCACGCTTTTTGGAGACCAGTATTCAAACTTCAACGCTGGAAAAATTCTGTTGTACCTTGAAGGGTTAGGTGGGCTCAAGTATTCCATCCCTGAGAATAAACTGCTCGTGCGACCAGCCCTACCGGACGACTGGGAATGGATGGAAATTCGACTGCCACTCAAGGGTGAATGGACAACGATTCGCTATGAGAAAGATAAAGTAGATGTCTCGGGGTCGCCATTATCATGGGAGCAAATTTCGAGAGGTAATTCAAATTGACAGAACGCCATGTTTTGGAGGTTTTGGCTGGTCAACAATTCAAGTGTATCGCGATGTTGGACATAATGCTGAGTCCTGTTGTTCAACAAAAGAATCTGATGAAGTCGAATGGAGTCAAGCTTACGTAGTCTGGTAAGACTATCCTCTTTCAGAACCAGAGATCAGATTTTTGGTCCAGATACAGTTTGTCAAGATTTTCCTTACAGTGCTTTATTTTTGCTGTGCTTTCCTTCAACTTTTTGCTGAGTTCAAGACGGTCTTCTTGTGATAAACCTGTTTCGTTCAACTGTTGATTCAACTGATCAACCTTGAGTTGAGTTTCAAAAGTCCACTTTTCAAGTTCTTCTAAACGGGTTGCGTAGACCTCTTCCATCGTCCATGCACCTACCTTTTGAAGATACGCATCCAACTCTCGCACCATTTCTGCCGTTTTCTCCGGCATCTTTTTCGTCAAGTCATTTGTTTCACCCATATCTTTTACGACATCAAATAACTTGAGTTCACCCGAATTAAGATGTCGCATCAGTTTGAAATCACCGCTTCTAAATGCGGTTATTGGCACGGTATAGTGTGCGGGAAAATGAAAAATGAAGCCGGTGTCACGCGCGTCAAGTGTCCCATCATTGCCATGCTCAAAAACGGGTCGCAGGCTGACTCCATCCAAATCGTTCGGCAGTGCAATGTCGCTGTCAGCAAGATCATGAATTGTTGGTAAATAGTCCCACTGTGCTACCGGTTGATCACACTGAGAATTCGCAGCAATGCCTGGCCCAGCCACAATCATTGGAATACGCAAGCCACCCTCCCACATTTTGGCTTTGCCGCCTTGGAGAGGAGCGTTGCTTTGGCCTCCGCCGTTATCTGAAGAAAAGATGACGTAAGTGTTATCCTCGAGTCCCTGTGCCTTGAGTTCGTCTAGGACCATTCCAATCGATGTGTCCATGTTCTCCATCATGGCTGCGTAATTAGCTCGCTCCCAAAGAGCTTGGAGCCTCTTTGGCATATCATCTGCGTTTTTGTCAAACGGTGAAATATCTGGAATTCCACCTTCAATGCTGTTCTCTTTGGCAAGGATCTGAAGATATTTATGACGCGTGCTTTTGAGGGATGTATTCCGTACGTGCACGGCATAATGAGAGACCATCATGTAAAACGGTTTTTGGTCACGGCCGCGTTCCGTAAGAAAATTTTTAGCAGTCTCTGCCAGACTGAAGACACGCTTGGGGTCATCATCCGGGATTGGAGTTTTGTTGACTGGTTCCCACCAATCACCATGTGCATTTCCGTTTGGATGTTTATGGTGAAAATCGGTCACATCATAGCCGTGATCTTTAAACCAATGCATCGGCGTACAGCCTTTGCCAAAGAAAGCCGTGATGTAGCCTTTATCAGCCTCTTTGAGCATTTCTGCAATCGACAGGTTCTTTCCTAAATCAATCTGTTTTTTGTTCATCACAACGTCATGAATTGATATGCAGCCAACACGTGCCGTCGTTTTGCCAAACTGGAGGCTGGCTCGTGATGGAGTGCATACTGGTGAGGGACAATACGCATTAGAAAATCTCATGCCTCTTTTAGCTAACTTCTCAAGGCTTGGGGTTTGATGAAGTTCATGGGCTAATTTAGGACGATCCTTCATCATCGGAACGCTTGTCTGCGTGTAGCCAAGATCATCTGCATAGATGATGAGAAAGTTTGGTGGTTCAGCTGCGTTCGCCGTAAACGCAATGAGTGTGCATGCAATATTGGCTAAAAATTTCATTACCTATTCCCGCTAGTCTTGTTTCTTGCTTGATTAGTCTCAGTTCTTCTCCTGCCGTTAGAGCATCACGGAAAAAGGTGCTCCTTATTATTAACTTGCACTTTGTCCGAGGGCGCTTTTATCGCTCGGCTTTTCGTTATGCACTGCTAGTGACACGATCATTCAACCGGTTTTTAATGCTGGTGATTTTTCAGTCACCGCGTTGAATCATGGCTTGATGACGATTGGCATTTGGTTATGCAAAAGCTACTGCAAAGATTTTGTTAATTAGATTTTGACGAGACGTCGAATGTGAACTCGTTTTTCCCTGATACAACCTGTGCAGTAAATGGGCTTGTCTCAGAATTGTTGTACTTTTCTGGGACAATAACTTTGGGCTTTGCCCTGCTAGCCTCTTGGTTGAGTCGGTCATGCTCAGGTGTGCCGTACCTTGGGTCATCTTCAGTGATGTTTGGGAACTCCGGCATTTCAACTTTTGTGACGGTCACACTGTAGTCACCGACTGCTGTACCTGCACCGGGTTGTGCTCCTTTTACATTTAAAGTGAATGAACCATCGGATTGTGTCATTCCTGCTGCACCTATTCCACCAGAGCCTTTGGGTGAAAAGAACACAGTGGCACCCTCAAGAGGAGTTCCATCAAGTGTCACAACACCTTGCACGTATTCAACCGCCGGCCCAGACTGGCCGCATCCGCTAGCAAAGAGAGTGAGTACAGAGAAGAGTGTCAGACAAAAGTACGTGTGATGACAAGAAAGTTGTCGCATTGTAGTCCTTGTGAGTAAACCAGATAGGTATGGTGGTGAGATCAAGAGAATGAAAACGGCTGAGTAAACAGATGATGCATCCGCTGTTCTGTGTAGCATCTTCGTTGAATAAAGATGCCACACAGAATGTTGGATATTCAATGCTGATTAAGGTGCAGAGGCCACTTCGCCACCAGAAATCGAACCAAGCGCACCTAAGACACCTCGCTGACTGGCGCCCTTGTACCCGAGCCCACCCGTTTGTCGATGTGAAGGGTTTCCAGCGTCAATATTATCATTGATTAAATTGACAGACCCATCGACCATGGTCATCACTGCACCGCCAGGATGATAACTACTCGCTGGAAGGCATGCCCAATTTTCATTACCAGTACCGCAGCGGGCAGAGTTAGGAGCCGCATGCGTGAAAAATAGCGTAAACCCTTCTTCCGAGTCACCCCATCTGACTCCGGGGCGCTGATTGATCGCGGTGGTGCTGCTTGTGTATTTATAGTCGGCACCGATGATCGCGTCACACCCTGCAGGCCCGGCCAGGCCACCGTTCATAGAAGCGGTGATGCCGTAGCCACCTGCTCTTGAATCTCCACTAAAGTCACAAATCCGAGCTTCTCCTAACATAATCGTGTTGGATGTGCCATCCGTGATGTCTTTTAGTTCGACACCCTTCATCTCATTCTTATTATTCCAACTTTGAATCCCTGGACCCCCTGGCCCTCTTACCTGAGAGTGCCATCGTTCGAGTCGTATGTCCCCTCGATTGATTCTATAGTTGGTTCGGCCACGAGTAGTATTTCCACTTGTACGCGAGCCGTTTGGATCCGATGGGCACAGCAACTCTGTGAGCTCTGTATTTGTTGTAGCGTGACCATTCCATGGTCTGAAACCAGATGTTGACGTAATGCGTGCTATCAAATTCTGGTGAAGTGGCAACTGCTCCATAAAAGGAAGTACGTGAACGATAAAGCTCCAGCGGTCAGAAGCATTTGCAGTTCCATGAATCGCAAACATTTCTTGTGATCTCATTGCGGCAGGGAGCCTCTTGGTCGTGCTTTCATAATTCAGGCAAGCGAGTCCCATCTGCTTGAGCTTGTTGGTACACGCTGATCGACGAGCTGCCTCTCGAGCTTGCTGGACAGCCGGCAGCAGCAGGCCGACAAGAACTCCAATAATCGCTATCACGACAAGCAGTTCGATGAGCGTAAAGCCCCTTTGGCCTGTCTTCTTGCATTGAAAAATGAACATGATTGTCCTCCAAACGAAATTAGAAATAAAGAATGAGCGTCTTTGGGGGGCTATGATAAATTCTAAAGAACGACGACAGCGTTCTCTTATATTATTCAGTTCACATCCCCTTTTAGACATCTCTATAGTAACGTCTTTAACAAACACAAGTCAATGAGACTATCCGTCGAAACTCTGAGACATATTGTCAGCCCTGGTTATTGGTCGGTGCCACTCGATGTGCTGTCTGGGTGTCGCGATAGGGGGTAGTGCGTGTTTTTAGCTTGCTTCACAGATTGTACGAGATACAGGAGGGAATGTGCTTGCTTTGTGTGTAGTAATTGGTGGGATACCGCTCCGTAGTTGTCTTAGATATTCAGCTCGTACAACATTCCATCGACTTCAACCTTTCGGCGGTTTGGCTTGCTGGGCCATGCCGGTTCTGACACCTGAGATCGCCACTCTCGATAATGCGTTTCCAGCTCTTCGACAATTTCAGGTTCTGATTGCGCAAGGTTCTCGGATTCGACGATGTCACTTGCAAGATTAAACAGCCAGGTGTTGTCGTACGATTTGACAAGTTTCCAGTCGCCGTGGCGGACAGCGATATTAGGACCGTTACTCCAGAATAGGGTGTCGTGTGGTGAGCCCGATACCCTTTCCTTGATAAACGGCGTGAGGTCTACACCATCTAATCTGATATCGGCTGGTAGTTTTATTCCCGCCACGCTACAAATTGTGGGGAATAGATCGAGCGTGCTGGTTGGTTGATCGTATAAGGAGTTTGGTTCAAAGGTGCCCGGCAGTTTAATGATCATTGGCACACGGATGCCTCCTTCAAACAGAAAGAGCTTGCCTAACTTAAGAGGCCCATTGCTTTGCACACCAGTATAGATTGGTCCACCGTTGTCATTGACGAAGATCACAAGTGTATTGTCTGCGAGTCCGTGTTTGTTGATCGCGGCAACAATCGCGCCGACCGCATCATCGAGAGCACTCGTCATCGCGTAGTAATCACGCTTGGTTTGGTTGGATTCGTTTGGGAACCGGTCCTGATATTTTTCTGTCGCTTCGATCGGTGTATGCACGGCGTTAAACGGGACGTATGCAAAAAATGGTTTCTTGTAATTCGCGTCGATAAAGGTAACGGTCTCTCTGGCAATTGCATCAGTCAGATACTCGGGTTCAATCAGTGGTGACGTGTCACGCATGATGGTGCTGTGAAATGGCTGTGGGTTTTTCGCAGGAAAAAATGAATGCGCCCCAGCAAGAAAACCGTAAAACTCATCAAAACCACGAGCCTGCGGGTGAAACTGAGGCTGTGTGCCTAAATGCCACTTGCCAAACATTCCTGTGACATAGCCGGCCTGCTTCAGGACATCAGCCATCGTGATGACTGATGGATCAAGCCCGCGGTGCGAGCGGTGCGTTGTTGCACCACCTGCAGTATTGAACTCAAACCCAAATCGTTGTTGGTATTGGCCCGACATGAGTCCGGCACGAGACGGGCTGCATGATGCTGCAGTCACATAGGCATTCGAAAAACGAACGCCTTGCTTGCCAAGAGAATCTATGTTTGGCGTGGGGATTTTTTTAGATCCATACAGCGAAGTATCTCCGTACCCAAGGTCGTCAGCGAATAGCAACACAATATTCGGTGGACGTGTGTCGCCAGACGTTATGTCGGCGATGGTTGAAAGAAGTTTTCGTTTTGCAGCCTCATCTTCAGTGCTCGCTGGAAAGACTGGTCTGCCGGATGCCTCTTTAGCAAATTCAGCATCTTCGCGAGCGCGACGGCGTTGAATAAACGACTGAGCCTCTTTGCGGGATACAAATCCATTGGAGTTGGCATCCATACGTTGAAACAGTGTTTCATTTTTGACTTCTTCAGGACCGAGTCTGCCATCATTGTTCACGTCGGCCTTGGTAAATGCTGAGTCCTCGTTCGCTTTCGGTAGAGTTTCTGCTGCGATCGCTTGAAAGGAATATATGAGTAAGAGCACGAGCAGCAGACGCGTTGAGGTCGATAGTTCTTTCATGACAGAATTTCCTTTGCTGGTACTCATTTACTGGTGTCCATATGATTTGAAAGAAGATCTATAGAGTACCGCCTGCTTCTGTTCGTCGTGCACATCTTTTTGTGTGCTTCATAAAAAATTTATGTATGCACGTTCAACGAAATGTCTCCAGTGACATCGTCATTATGGCAACGTAAGCCGTCGCGAAGCATGTCCTGGGTGCTGGTCGCTCGTGGTCAATCGTGAGACGCATAGCTAGCGATTGGATTTATGATGCAAGCGGTGCAGACGCTGGGAGTATGAATCGAATTGCGTTGGGAATGACGCTGAATTCAAAAGTTTTCGAGGAGACCGGTTCGCCATCGAGGTTTACTTGAAACGGTGCGTCAAACTCCAGTTTTATTGACTCTGCCTGCATGTACGAAACGTATTGGTTGGTTTCATCGTCAAGGGTAAGGATTTCTCGAAGGACCTGGCCAAATGATTGCATGTCGACATCGTGCACAATAAGAAAGTCGAGTTTGCCATCGTTGAGACAGGCACGAGGGGCAACCTGCTGGCCTCCACCGCACTGACGTCCGTTGGCAGCTGTCATCACGAGGACGTCCCCTGACTCCGACGTTTCGTCGGGCAGTGTCACTCGGCCTGAATGTGGGGTTGCCTTGGCCGCTGTGACAACACCCATAAGTGAATAGGCTGCTCCGCCGAGTGCTTTTTTTAATTCGGGAGGTGTGTTCACAGTCACCTCAGCTCCGAAACCACCGCTTGCAACATTTATGAAAAACTGATCATTCGCGCGGCCAGCATCGATTAGTACTGATTTGCCAGACGCCGCCAGTTGCAAAGCCGCTAATGGATCACCAATGGGAATGCCACATCCGGCTGCAAAATCATTTGCTGTGCCGTACGGTACGACTGCGATCGCAGTGTCGATTTGTCCATGCTCCCCTGCCGAGAGCACGCCCCCGGCAACTTCATTGACAGTTCCATCACCACCGCCAGCAATGACTACGTCAATCCCTTCTTGTGTTGCTTCTGCAGCGTATCGAGCAGCATCGCCACCTTCCCATGTGACTCGTACATCAAGTGGATGTCCGGCCTTTCGGATTTCTTTCACAGCGGACCGCAGCGCTGGGTCGCCAGCCGATTTTCCATTGATGATCAATCGCATGGAGCGAGGCGAATGAGAAGTCATAAGATACATTCTTTGTTGTGGTTGTTGCTGTACATCCAAATTCTATCAGACAACTGCCAGCATTGTGAGGAATCCAGTTCGATTTCCACCACCTGTCGGACGGAAACAAGTGCAGGTATCCAGAGGAAGCCAATTCAAGTAACCACTGAGAATCGATCCTGCTTGTGTCTCATTTCTGAGCCGCGGGTGAAGCTATCACGACCATTCCTAGGAGGGGAGATGCTCCTTCCACTTTGATGCGAATGTCCGCACCCTGCTCTGCTCCAAAGTTGGCATCGTTGATTCGGAAGCGATGTTCTTTCCAGAAAGGTTTGCCTTTCAGCTCAAAGGTCGAAGCTTTCCGAGAAACTGTCAAAAAAGTCTCTTGCAGCACATCGTCTGCATCCGCCAACGAAGGCTGCAAGGCTCTGACGAATGTCCGAATCGAATTCTCATGCCGCACAAACAGCAACTGTACCTCTTCGGTAGCACTGGGAGATCCGCGTTGGTCTTCAGGGGTACTCATTACAAGTAATGTCAGCGGGGGCGTAATTGTTTCCGAAAAAATAAGAAAACATCACGGGAATGCTCAGACCAAGAAGCAGCGTGCTCTTGGCGGGCAACTACGCGACTATTTCTTTCACTACATGCCCGTGGACATCGGTCAAACGCATGTCTCTGCCGCTAAAACGAAACGTGCTGCGTGTGTGGTCGACGCCCAATAGATGAAGCATTGTTGCGTGCAGGTCATGCATTTCAAGACGATTTTCAACGGCGCGATACCCAAAATCATCTGTTGCTCCGTATATGATTCCTGGTTTCACACCACCGCCTGCCATCCAGACAGTAAATCCGTACTGATTATGGTCTCTGCCGTTGGCTCCTTGGGCAAATGGAGTTCGACCAAATTCGCCAGCCCAGACGACAAGAGTTTCATCAAGCATGCCACGTTGGCGAAGGTCTTGTAGCAGGGCGGCAATTGGCTGATCGACAGCTCGTGCATTATCTTCATGACCTTTCTTCAGGTTTTTGTGCTGATCCCAACGGTCATGGCCAACATGCGGACAGGTTAGTTCAATGAAGCGAACCCCCTGCTCTACCATCCGACGCGCAATAAGGCACTGTGCCGCATAGATCCGAGTTTGTTCATACTCGGACTCGAGCCCATAGAGTTTTTGTATGTGCTGAGGTTCATCGCTGATTGACATGACCTGTGGAACTGCCATTTGCATTGAATATGCCAATTCATAGTTTCTAATTGCAGATTCAATGCTGTCGTGCTTTCCAAACTGATCTCCAGCGAAGCTGTCTAGCTTGTTGATGAGGTCGATTTTTGCTCGTTGGTCCTGTGATGTTGTCTTATGAGGCGTGATGTTTGCAACGCCTGTACCTGATGGCTTAAAGACTGAGCCCTGATAACTGGCTGGAAGAAAGCCGCTGCCAAAGCAATCGAGGCCACCTGGAGGAATGAGGCCGCCATTGAGCACAACAAATCCTGGCAGATTCTGGCACTCACTACCCAGTCCATAGTTGACCCACGCCCCCATGCTCGGGCGGCCTTGAAGTGCACTCCCCGTGTGGAGGAAGTAGTTGGCGAATGTGTGCTCCGGAAATCCCGACGTCATTGACCGAATGACAGCGAGTTCATCAACGCATTGGGCTACATGCGGAAAGAGTTCACTGACGGGAATGCCAGAGTTGCCGTGCTGTTTGAATTTCCACGGACTTGCAAGCACATTTCCAATGTTATTGAACTGAGTCGGCTCTACTTTGAAGTGGTCGCCAGGATCTTTGCCGTTGTATTTGTCGAGCAGTGGTTTCGGGTCAAACGTGTCAACTTGCGAGGGACCGCCGTCCATATATAGGAAGATGATGTTTTTCGCTCGAACCGTATGGTGCGGCCCATGACCGGCCTGCACTGGTGTGTTTTGCGGTCCTGCTTCATTCGCAAACGCTGGGTCGGCATGAAGTGCTGCAAGTGCTACTGCACCAAACCCATTCGCGCATTGCGATAGCATCCCACGGCGACTCATGGGACTGGGCCTGTGTTGGTGACACGGAAATGGATCGTGGTGAATCATCGTAGGAAGATGAACTCCTTCGTGTTCACGAGAGCATGAGCTAGTTCTGACCAGCAGGTCTCATCAAAGTCAAATGCCTTGTTGTCGGATGTCTTTGAAGATAGGAACGCAAGGGATGTCGCTGTTTCTTTTTCGGTTGGATAGCGGCCGAATGCCGAGAGGTACATCCATTCAATCCGATTAGAGGCAGCGTCGAAGCCAGTGCCGGTTGTGTTTTTCGCTGCTTGCTTGCTCCAGTCGTCAGCTAATTCAACAACAAGCGGATCATTCAAAAGAATCAGGGGCTGTGCCGGAACGTTTGAGACATTACGGCGTCCCATGGAACTGAACGGAGTTGGCGTATCAAATGCCAACATGAAGGGCGAAAGGAAATTACGCCGCACGGAAATATAAATAGAGCGACGACCGTCACCATCAAGGGAACCACTTTTTTTGGGCCGTCCCCTGCCGTTCATAAATGATGTCAGATGGATTGGGACCGGAGGACCGAATGCGGTTGTATCGAGGCGGCCGGAAAGTGTGAGGAGAGAGTCTCTGATTGCTTCGCCCTGCAAGCGTCTCGGGGGGCAGTGGTGCCACAGCAAGTTGCTCGGATCCAGTTCTTGTGCCTTCTGGTTGGCGTGGCTCGACATCTGATATGTCCGTGAGAGGACGATGTATTTGATCATGCTTTTGATGCTGCGGCCTTCTTGCAGAAATCTGGTTGCAAGATGGTCGAGGAGACGAGGGTGCGTTGGTCGTTGCCCGAGAAAGCCAAAGTCGTCAGTGGTTGGCACAATGCCACGGCCCATGAGATGGTGCCAGATGCGATTGACGATGACCCGCGAAGTCAGAGGATTGGTTGGATCGTTTACGAGTTCTGCCAGTTGAAGTCGGCCACTCCCTTTTTCGATCGAAAGTGGCTTGTCACCCGAGATTGCAGTGAGGAAGTGCCGGGGCTCAATCTGTCCGGGTTTTGCCGAGTTGCCGCGAATCAGAATACGGTCGTTTTCACCTGTTCCGTCCATCATCGATAGGGCAAGACGTGATGTTCGGACAATTTGAGAAGCGAGTTGTTCCTGTTCCCTTTTCCATGAAGAAACGATCGTATGAGCCGAACGTTCAGTTTCAGTTTCGGTGTTGTTATTCAGTATGGCTTCGGCTGTCTTTGCATACTCTTCATATTTTCGGTCACCCGCATTTATTCGTTCTTCGAATGTGGCTACTTCATTCTTGGAAAGCCCTTGGACAGCAAGGCGAACAGCTATCTGCTTACTTGCCTCGGGAATGAATTCCAGGTGGACGCGATGACCGACGTATCGGTCGAGGTTCAGCCGCACCCAACGCTGACCCTCCTTAAAACGAACCACGGTCTGTTGATGGAGGGGTCCGGCAACCAGACGATGCGAGTCGACGCAGGCAACAATATGCCCAGTGCCATCAACAAGGCAATGGACCTCACCATCTTTTAATTCAAAGGTTGGTGAGCGAAGCGTTCTGCCGCTCTTGGGTAATTTTGTGAGCTTACTTTGGTTTTGGATAGCCCCCTCTGTGATTGATTCGAGGCCATTCCAGACTGGGTCATTCACTGCGGCGTCAAACGTACTGATTTTCAGGTGGCCAGTGCTGCTGTCGAGGTATGGCTCCCCTGCTCTTCTCGGAGATATGCCAAAGATAAATCCATCCTGAAGAAAGTCGTCGTTGGGAAGATTGGAGTAATCAAACAATATGGAGTCTTCCGGTATGGGATCGTCAGTCAGTTTTGGTGCCCTGTTCGGGGCCCGAGTGCTATCCGGGGTCCGAATGCCACGGCTCTCAAGCAGACTACGAATTTGGTGTTGGTGCGTGGTGTTGATATCAGCCAGTTCGATCGCAGTTTTCCGGTTTTGCTCCATGGATTCGAAGCGAACCTGGCGATAATCACTGCTTTGTAAAAATCCACTAAGCGAATAGTAGTCAGCCGTTGATATGGCGTCATATTTATGGTCGTGACAACGCGCGCATGCGACAGTGACACCGAGGAAGGTTTTTGAGAACACATCGATCATGTTGTCAAAACGATCTGCCTCGTCTTTTCGAATGTCGACTGGTGAATGAACCCATTCGCCTAAAAACCAGAATCCTGTCCCAAGGATAGATTCATTGAAGTGTTCCTTTGGATGCAGTCTGGGGTTTGGCAGGAGATCACCAGCGATGTGTTCGCGAACGAACTGGTCGTATGGAACGTCAGCATTGAGTGCTCGAATGACATAGTCGCGGTATTGAAATGCATTGGGCGTGTCATTGTCGAATTCATGTCCTCGAGATTCCGCATAGCGAACAATGTCCAGCCAGTGTCGCCCCCAGCGCTCTCCAAAGTGTGGGGACTCAAGGAGTTGATTGACAACGTGTTCAGTTGCCTGCGGGTTTTTGTTCTCGATAAATGCTTTGACTTCCTCTGTCGTTGGAGGCAGGCCAATCAAATCGAAATACAGGCGTCGAAGAATCGCTGTTCGTTCAGCGTCTTGAGATGGTTTGATATGAGCCTGTTCAAGTTGTGAAAGAATGAAAGAGTCGATCTCATTATTTACCCAGCCGGCATTGTGAATTTGAGGCAGATCAGGTGTCTGCATTGGCTGCCACACCCAGAAGTTATTCTTTCTACTTTCTAGATCAAATTCCTGTACAGACTTCTTGGAAGGAACTGGTTCTTCTGGCCAGGGAGCGCCGATATCGACCCAGCGGGTGAGTGTTTGAATGTCTTGCTCGCTGAGTTTTCCCTTCGGCGGCATTTCATATGAGTCGTAATGAACAGCTTCAATCAATAGGCTGTTGCTCGCGTCTCCTGGGACAATAGTCGGTCCGGAATCACCACCCTTTAAGTGAGACACTCGGCTGTCAAGCAAGAGGTTTGCTTCAATACGTTTCGCGTCAACGCTATGGCATTGATAACAATGTTCGGCTAGTAGTGGCCGCACCTTCTTCTCAAAAAACACAAGATCTTCTGCCGAGAACGGCTGATCATCTGCATGAGATTTGCTCGTGACGAACAGTGAGCAGTGCAACAAAAGGAAATAAAAGAATAGTCGCATATCAGGCATCACAATACGAACAAAAAACCATGCAGTTCATGGAGGGTATATCACAGCCACTGTAGTCGACACCGCGTCCCTTGCCGTCGTGTACTAAACATATGGTACACGCCTCATTTATATTACGCCGCACGAAGGCTGCTAGTTCCAGCGGCCAGAACCATTTCCAGAATTGCCGCATGTTTTTCTCCTTCGAATGCCTAAAATCAGAATGAATCGAGTTTTATCGAGCCTCTCACGGGAGGCGTCTCGATAGGAGGCAGGCAACGCATGGCATCACATACATTACCCTCTCAGGCAACGACATTGCGGCCCGAGGCGTGGGGATGGCACTTGTTTGGGCTAATCAACCCTCTCGTAGTACTTGCTGGAAATCTTCTAGGTGGGTGGTGCACCGCAGCTGGAGTGGTGTACATGCTTGGCATCGGGCCAGTGCTTGATGTTGTGTTGGGAAAGTCTGATTGCCGAAAGCGATCCTCACGAGATTCTGGACAGCCATTTGAAGTCATGTTGTTTGCCCATGCGCTGCTCCAACTACTTGCAGTAGGAACTCTTCTTTTCCTTGCGACGAGTGAGTCGCCGGTATGGACCGTCGTTGTTGCTGCAGTGAGTACTGGTATTAATTCAGGAGCTTCTGGGCTGATCGTCGCTCATGAGCTCGGACACCGACGAAAGAAATCATTCTCATGGTGGATTGCGCAACTGAATCTTGTTTCAGTGCTCTATCTTCACTTTACAACTGAACACAACCGAACCCACCATAAACATGTGGCTACCACGGCTGATCCAGCGACAGCTCGGTACGGTGAGTCAGTCTGGTGGTTTGTTGCGCGAACGGTACCGGGGCAGTTTCTTGACGCCTGGCGACTTCATGCTGCACGTGGTCACTCCCCAGTCACCAACCCGGTTGCCCGCGGTGCTGCGTTTGAGGTGCTGCTTGTAGTCGGCATTGCCGTGCTCCTTGGCCCAATTCCTGCTCTCGCGTTTCTGATTCAGGCAGCGTCCGCTGTGTTCCTGCTTGAATATATTAACTACCTGCGTCACTACGGTCTGCAACGAGAGGTTGGTGGTCGTCAGACCGCTGCGCATTCGTGGCAGTCTGAAAACCGTTGGTCGCGATGGACCTTGCTGGAGTTGACTCGTCACCCGGCTCATCACCTTGAGGCCAGCAAGCCCTTTTGGAAACTTCAGCCGTATGACAATGCTCCTGAACTACCGTCGGGATATTACGGTTGCTTCTGGGTTGCGTTGGTGCCACCTCTGTGGCGCCGACTGATTCATCCGAAGATGCCTTCAATTAATAACGCTGGGTATTCATAAGGAAACTGCGTAGATCGTGCCATGGTCCAGATTTATGGCGTCGGCGGCTCGCGGCTTAGAACGGCACATCATCATCGGCCGCTTCTGCTAACACAGAGTCGACATCAGGCCCTGCGGCAGATTGACCAGAACCGCCTCCGTTTAGAACGCGAAACGACATCGCTTCAGCAGACAGGAAATACTTTGGTTCACTTGATTCATCACGTTGCCAGCGTCGACCGCTGAGGCGGTAGGCGACCTCGATTTCATCACCAAGATGTAACTCATCAACAGAGTCGCAGGCGTCTTTCAGAAACTCGACGGGAACGTAGTTTGTAAATCCACCGCCTTTGCTTTGCTCAAGGACAACAAGTCGCTTTCGGAAACCTTTCTGACCATATGTTTTGGTTTCTTCGATGAGGTGAATCGTACCTTTGACTGTGGCGTCACTCATTTGCTTCTGGATCCTTCTTCAGGGTCATTTGTTGTTGTCGAGTCAACACTTTTGAAAGAAAAAATTCTCAAATGAATTTTATAGGATTTTGCCAAAATCTTACAGATTGGACGGCAAGTGTTTCTCCAGCGTTATCGTACGGGATGGTTTTACAGTCTTTTCATCCGTCAAGATTGGCAGAGCAGAAAAGGAGCGGTTTGCAGCAGAATTGCCTGGCATTCGCAAAACTTGCTGCTACGAGTCTGGTCTTCCATTCCAGCAGTCTGCTAGTCTTCTGGAATGAAGAAGAGTCAAAAAGCCAAGGGAAGTGATTCCCATAAGAGCGATTCTCCATCACGTTCAGGGGATGATGCTTCCCCGACCCGGATCGTCGGGTTTGATCCTGGGCTGAATATCACCGGGTATGGCGTTATTGAAGTGCTTCCCGATCAGCATGTGCGTCTTGTGGAGGCCGGTACGATCCGGCCGAAAAGCAAGGATGATATTGAGAAACGGCTGCATGCCATCCACTCCGGGGTCTGTGAGATTCTTGAGACATTTAGCCCACAATCAATGGCGATTGAGCAACTCTTTGTCCATGTCCGTTTTCCGAAAACGGCAATTTTGATGGGCCATGCTCGTGGTGTGATTTGCCTGGCTGCTGCGCAAAAAGGAATTGAACTGCACCATTATCTGCCGAATCGAGTAAAAAGCATGTTGACGGGAAGCGGTCATGCTGGAAAGGAGCAGATGCAAATGGCAGTGCAGCGAGAGTTACGATTGAAAGCTCGCCCTGAACCAGCCGATGCTGCTGACGCACTTGCAATTGCACTTGCGGACTTTTACCTGCGACTTCGTGCTTTGCCCGGAATGCAGTCGCAGTTTCAGGACAACACGTAAACATGTTGCTTTGAAATGCTTGTGTGAATAGGTGTTCGTAAAACGTGTTGTCGCTTGGGATATGAAAAAATGATTCGCAAAATTTCGGGGAGTCTTGAGCGTGTGGAGCCGACAGCCATAGAACTGGCAGTCGGCAATATTGTGCATGAGGTGCTTGTTCCTGACATGGTGAGAAGCCAACTGCAGGCCAAGCTTGGTAGTGATATCTCTCTCTACACACTTGAGTACCTGGAAGGCAACCCAACACGAGGCAATCTTGTGCCACGAATCGTCGGCTTCCTTTCGGAAGTTGAGCGAGAATTTTTTGAACTTTTTTGTGAAGTCGACGGGGTTGGTGTTCGGAAGGCGTTGCGGGCCATGGTGCGTCCTGTTGGTGAAGTTGCGACGGCGATCGAAGAGCAGAACGCAACTGCGTTGTCCAAATTGCCCGGTGTGGGTGCGGCGACAGCCGAACGAATCATTGCGAAGCTCCGCCGGAAGATGCCAAAGTTTGCACTTCTTGTGGCCAAAGATTCTCCTCCGGGCTCAACGGCTGGAAGTGATGTGCTTTCGGAAACGGCTGATGTCCTGCGAAGTCTTGGCCATTCTGAAGGGGATGCCCGCAGGCTGGTTGATGGACTTCGAGATAATGGTCGTAAAATTAAAGACGTTCAGGCTGCCCTTGAATTGATCTACAGGCAGACGCACGCAAAGAAGTAATTATGGAAGAAAGCCGTCGCCAACGGTGCGAAGGTGATTCAGTCTGAGGAGGCTTTTGTGAGTGAATTTCGAGAACCATCGATTGAGTCGATGGAAGATTCGCAGCCAGAGGACCGTGTCCTGCGTCCTCAACGTCTCGAAGAAATGATCGGCCAGCAAGATGTTCATGAACGACTTGCCATCGCAATCGATGCGGCTCGTAAGAGATCAGAACCCCTCGGCCATATTCTGCTCGATGGGCCACCGGGTTTAGGCAAGACTACCTTTGCAACATGTATTCCACGAGAGCTAGGAACTTCTTTGCAGATTGCCAGTGGGGCGGCACTTGGCGCTCCGAAAGATTTGCTTCCCTATCTCACAAATGCTGGGGAAAGTTCCGTCTTGTTCATTGATGAAATCCATCGGCTACCAATTGCGGTAGAAGAGTTTCTCTATCCTGCCATGGAAGATTTTCGTATCGATATCATTCTTGGTGATGGGATGAGTGCACGAACGATTAATATGCCCCTCCAGCCGTTCACTCTGGTTGGTGCAACAACGCGAGCTGGACTTCTTTCGGCGCCTCTTCGAGATCGATTTGTTGTCCGAGAGCACCTTGATTACTACAGCGTTTCTGAGCTTGCTAAAATAATTTTTCGATCAGCAGGGAAACTTGAAATGCCAATGGACGATGAGACAGCGACAGAAATCGCTGGGAGAAGTCGGGGTACGCCTCGTCTGGCAAATAATCGACTTCGTTGGGTACGGGATTACTCAACGAGTCGGGCCAATCGGGTTGTTGATCTTGAGATAGCGAGGACAGCACTTGAGATGCAGGGAATCGACACACTTGGCCTCGACGGTTTTGACCGTCGATACCTTGAGACACTCCAGCGTGTTTTTGGAGGTGGACCTGCAGGTATTGAAGCTATCGCCCACACGATGAGTACTGCTGTAGATACCCTTGAAGACGATGTTGAACCATTTCTTTTACGGTACGAACTCATTATTCGAACCCCGCGAGGTCGCCGTCTCACAGAGCGGGGAGAAGCACATCTCGGCGACGCCCCACGTTCTGGGCCCCAGCAGAAATTGTTCTGAAAGTATCCTCTGTCCTTGGCTTGAGTGAACGGTTCTTGACGGATATCACGCTGGAACGTAGGTTTTTAGAGGATTTCAATAAGCCAGCTTGTGGCTCATTTCATAGGTAAGAAGTAATCATGGCCGTCCCAAAACGTAGGCATTCAAATCGCAGAACTGGCACCCGCAGGGCGCACGACTTTCTCACACCTCGACAGTTGACATATTGTTCGACATGCGGAAAAGCTGTGCCAACGCATCGCGTCTGCGGGAATTGCGGGCACTATATGGGCCGTTCAGTAGTAAAAACTGAGGACTAGTCTCTTGGCGGACGAATCGTTCGCGCTGCTCTTTCCGGGCCAAGGCGCACAACACGTCGGCATGGCTGGGGCCTGGTGCTTTGATTGCCCCCCTGCCCTCCAGATATTTCAACAGGCGTCAGAAGTTCTTGGGTATGACTTGCTTGAGGTTTGTAAGAACGGTCCAGCCGAGCAACTCAACACCACTGCAATTAGTCAGCCTGCTCTTCTGGTCACCAGCCTCGCAATGCTGGAGGTCCTTCGCCTGCAGAATGATACTCCGTTTACAAATGGCCGTGCGGAGTCGTTTACGGCTGGTCTTTCTCTTGGAGAATATTCGGCTCTTGTGCATGCCGGTGCCCTGGATGTGCAGTCTGCTGTGCGGGTTGTCGACGTACGAGGTCGTGCCATGCAGGCGTGTGCCGATGCTGAGCCCGGAGGCATGGTTGCTATCCTGGGGCTCGACCGAGACCGAGTAGAAGATGTGTGTGGCTCGTCGCGTGGGAACGATGTGCTCTCAATTGCAAACGTTCTCTGTCCTGGGAATATTGTTGTTTCAGGAAGCCGTGCAGCCTGCGAAAGAGTGGCAGAAGAGGCGACAAAAGCAGGTGCAATGAAATGTATCCCGCTGGAGGTTGCTGGTGCATTTCATACCCAACTTATGGAGCCAGCTAGGGATAAACTCGCCGCAGTTCTTGAAGAAGTAGATCTTCGTGTTCCAAGAATTCCGGTGATTAGTAATGTTGATGCAAAACCACATACTGATCCGGGAGAAATTCGTGGTCTGCTTGCTCGCCAAGTCTGCGGTGTCGTTGAATGGCATGCCTCTATGGAGTTTTTGCTATCGACGGGAGCGGGGAGCTTGTGGGAGGTTGGCCCAGGTCGAGTCCTGAGAGGTCTCCTCAAAAGAATTAATCGGAAAACGCCGTGCAAAGGCGTGATTGATGGTTGACCACGTTCAGGAAATCTGCTGTTCGGATGGTGGATAATAAGCACGTTGTGAGATTAAAAAACAGACTCTAAAAAGTGGAATGGGGTACATCGTATGGCTGAAACGAAACAGGCAAAGTCATTGCAGGTCGACTTGTCAGACCAGGTGGCTCTTGTGACCGGTGCAAGTCAAGGCATAGGTCGAGCTATTGCAGAGACTCTCGCAGCGAACGGAGCGACCGTATGTGTTTTGGCACGTAACCAAGAAAAGCTGGCTTCGGTCGTTGAAGCAATCACCTCTGCAGGAGGCAAAGCCGATGCAATGCCCTGTGACGTCTCCAAGCCTGATGCCATTGAAAAAGTCGTCGAGGCGATCGTTGAAAAGCATGGACGCCTCGATATTCTTGTCAACAACGCGGGCGTTACCCGTGATACGCTCCTGCCTCGGATGAGCAACGATGAGTGGGACGAAGTCTTGTCGACAAATCTTCGAGCACCATTCTTGTTCATGCGTGCAGTAAGTCGTCCAATGATGCAGCAACGGTATGGCAGAATCATAAATATCTCAAGCGTCTCAGGCATGATAGGAAACCCCGGGCAAGCCAACTACTCGGCCTCGAAGGCAGGCCTCATTGGGCTTACCCAGACGGTGGCTAAAGAACTGGCCGGCCGCAAAGTAACTGTGAATGCCGTTGCTCCGGGCTTCATTGCCAGCGACATGACGGATGCCCTGGGACCAGCCCTTCTCGACGTGGTGAAGAAACGTGTGCCGGCTAAACGGTTGGGTTTGGCGACGGAAATCGCCGAAGCTGTCGCGTTTCTCGCTTCTCCGTCCGCTGGGTATATTACGGCTCAGACTCTTGTTGTGGATGGCGGTTTGATCGGTTGAGAATGCCTCATTACGGTTTTTTTGAGTACGAACTGGACAGGGTGTGGCTTCAGCCGGTATATCTTGCGTTCAGAGAATAGGTTGTTTTGATCTATTCAAATGAGTTTGTGGTGTACTTGTTCACAGACTTTCACAATACATTTCATACCTTTCACGCGATTCCGATCGCGATTCAAAATATTTGGAGGATCAAACGTGGCATCAGTCCAGGAACGAGTGATCGATATCGTTGCTTCCCAGTTAGGCGTAAGCAAGGAACAGATCACTCCCGAGACATCGTTTATCAATGACCTCGGTGCCGACTCTCTTGATACTGTTGAGCTCGTCATGGAACTCGAGGAAGAGTTTGAAATTAATATCCCTGACGATGCAGCTGAAAAAATTCAGACTGTTGGCCAGGCGGTTGAGTTCATTGAAAACAATCAAGGCTAATACGGTTTTTGGAAACATCACAGGTTTGGCTTGGGGTTGATCAAGGACGACATGAAGCGACGGATTGTGCTTACTGGCCTCGGAGTAGTTACTTCTCTCGCCCGGCCGGTTGAAACCTTATGGAGTCGACTGCTCGCTGGTGACAGCGGTGTTGGTCCTATTTCTCTTTTTGATGTATCGGGTTATCGAGTCCAATTTGCCGGGCAAGTTCAGTGGGACGGTCTGGCCGAAGGTGTTGCAAACGTAAAAGAGCTTCGGCGTCTTGATCGGTTTACACAATTCGCGATCGCTGCCTCAGCTGATGCGGTGCGGGACTCAGGTATTGATTTTGGAAAAGAAGATCCTTACCGATGTGGCGTGATTGTCGGTTCAGGTATTGGAGGGCTGGCTGAGTTTGAGGCACAGCATGAACGACTCCTAAAAAAGGGCATCGACAAGGTCTCCCCATTTACAATACCGAAGTTAATCGTGAATGCTGCGAGTGGTCATGTTTCCTCAATTCATGGCATCAAAGGACCTAATTTTGCAGTCGCCACAGCGTGTGCGAGCGCTGCGAATTCTCTCGGTGAGGCATTGCGAGCGATCCGGTATGGTGATGCCGATGTCATGGTTGCTGGAGGAAGTGAAGCTGCTCTTACTCCTATGGGGCTGGCAGGGTTTCAGAATATGCGAGCTCTGTCGTTCCGAAGTGACGCGCCTCAGCAGGCAAGCAGGCCTTTTGACAGCGACCGAGATGGTTTTGTTCTGGCAGAAGGGGCTGGCGTTGTTGTGCTTGAAGAACTTGAGCATGCTCGGAAACGTGGGGCAAAGATATACGGTGAATTGATGGGGTATGGAGCAAGCGGTGACGCAGGGCACATCACCCAGCCTGATGAGGAAGGACGTGGAGCAGCCAGAGCAATGTCGATGGCGCTTGAAGACGCCGGTATATCCCCGGATTCTATTGATTACATCAATGCTCACGGGACGAGCACTCCACTTGGTGATAAGGCAGAAACATTAGCAATTAAAAAAGTTTTCAGCGAGCACTCAAAAAGCCTTGTTGTTTCAAGTATCAAGAGCCACCTTGGTCATACGCTCGGAGCCAGTGGCGGCATTGAATTAGTTGCCTGTGCAATGGCGCTCCAGCACAACGTGATTCCGCCGACGATAAATCTTGAAACACCAGATCCTGAGTGTGATCTTGATTACGTGCCAAATCAGCCACGAGAATTGAAGATTCAGGTAACTATGAGCAACAGTTTCGGATTCGGCGGGCACAACGCCAGTCTGGTGCTTGGCAGGCTTTCCTGATGCCACCGTGTGTTCTTGCTCAGTGAGTCGGTTGGGTGAATCATTTATGCAGGAAAAACAGATGTCCAGTGTTGCTTGAAGCAGAAGAACATATTAGAAGCCAGCAAGTTTTTTATGCGATGCTTTTCAGTATCTGATGGAGCCGGAATAACGCATCGCCTGATGATCGTGTTTTGCGTCGGTTGGTTGCTAGTGGCCAATTGGATTTCTCAGCGTGCTTACTGCCAGCTTTCGTCGACTGCGGGGCAGGTGTGGAAAACATACGACGTTGAGCCTTTCCTGCAGGTGGCCGGAGCCGGAAGTGAAGAGCACATCGTGCACTGGATTCTTCAGCAGACGGGGTACGAGCAGTGGCATGGAAAGCATGCGGCGTCTTTATCGGCAGATAAGACGAAGCTTTCGTGTTACCACACTCCCGATATGCAGGAAAAAGTTGCCGCTATTGTTAAGCGGTTTACGGCAGATGGTGCATTACCTCATCGTTTTCAGATTCGTGTGATTGGGATCGGATCAGTTCGGTGGCGACAGCAGGCATCAGAAACCATGACGGCGATGCCTACCGCGACCGCAGGTGTTCAGGCCTGGGTTGTACCGCGGGAGAATTCAGCAGAGTTACTCAATCGGCTCTTGTCACGAAGCGACGTTGAAGAATTGCCCGTTGGGCCAGTTTTCGCCGCAAACGGTGTGCCTGCGACGTTATCCGGGGTTCGTGAAAGAACGTACATCCAGGATATTACGATCAATCCTGCGTTGCCCAATGGATGGCAGCCTTTGTCGGCAACCTGTCGTGAAGGCCTGAGTGTTGACGTTCAGCCGCTCGTCTCTTTGAATGGTGAACTTGTTGATGCCGTTCTGCGCTGCCGTATCGATCAGATTGAACGCATGGCCTCAGTCTCGGTTGCCGTGCCTGTTGGTGATCGTCCTGATGTGAAGCTCGAGGTGCCCCAGATTTCGGCAGTACGGATTGGTGAGCGGTTTCGCTGGCCAGTATCTCGAACACTTGTTGTTGGGTTGGGTTTAGTCCCTTGGCCTGTACCGGGCCAGAATAAGGCGGCATCGGCAGGTCTTTTTACTGAAATCAAACGGAGTGATGCGATTGTTGTGATTGAGCCACGTCTTCGTAACGGAAAACCGGAACAGTCCGCTTCGCCTCAATCTGATATAGGATGGATTCAGTCGCGTTCTTACGGTAGCTTTTTTCGTCAGTAACAGCATTTTCAATAACGGTGAAGTTGGTAGGTTTTATACAATCCTTTTGAAAACATTGTCCTTTGGTTTCTTTTATGAACGTATTGAATGAGCGACGGGTTGTGATAACCGGTGTGGCAGCTATTTCACCTTTTGGCCTCACCGTTGAGGATCTCTGGTCAGGTCTCACTGAGGGGCGTTCAGCTGTTGGGCCTCTCTCCGCTTTTTCAGTCGATGGTTTGCCGTTGCGTTATGCTGCTGAAGCACGTTCTTTCACGGGACATATCAGTGAGTTTGGCGACCTCGACGGCACTCGAAAAAAGTCGATTCGGAAAGGTTTGAAGGTAATGTGTCGCGAGACTCAGATGGCAGTCGCAGCGGCCCAGCGAGCCCTTTCAGACAGTGGCCTTGAGACGGGGACATCACCGACCATCGCCCCGGAGCGATTCGGCTGTGTGTTCGGCTCCGATTACATGCTCACAATGCCTGAAGATTTTACGGCAGCAGTCGAACGTTGTCGTGGAGAGGATGGGCAGTTTGATTTCGAACGGTGGGGTGCTGAAGGCATTCCTTCAATGACACCACTTTGGTTGTTGAAGTATTTGCCTAACATGCCAGCGAGTCATATTGCTATTTTTAATGACCTTCGGGGGCCGAGTAATTCCCTTACTTTGCGAGAGGCGAGTGGTCATGTCGCTGCTGGTGAGGCAGCCATTACCATTAAGCGTGGGGCTGCCGATGTGATGCTCGTAGGATCGACAGGCACCCGCATTCATCCAATGAAAATGGTGCATGCAATATTGAATGAGCAGGTAGCTCTAGGCGATGATGCACCGGAGAATTGGAGCCGACCATTTGACCGTGACCGAAAGGGCATGGTGCTTGGTGAGGGTGCAGCGGTTCTTATCTTGGAAGAACGTGAGCATGCCATGCAAAGAAACGCAAAAATGTATGGTGAGATTCTCGGACACGCAGCGGCGGCTCACAGTTCAGGAATAGCCGTTGGCCAGCGGCAGTCGGTTGTACGAACAGTCGCCTCTCGAGCGCTCGCTTCAGCAGCTATGAGTCCGGACGGTCTCGGGCATGTCCACGCACAAGGGTTAAGTACAAGCGAGGGCGACAAGGAAGAATATGCGGGGCTCAAAGAGTCTCTGGGCGAAACAGTGGTTGATCTGCCGTGTGTCGCGGCCAAGGGCAACTTCGGTAATCTCGGAGCGGGAAGTGGTCTCATTGAATGCATTGCGAGCATGCTGGCCCTTCAAAATGATGCAATGTTTCCGCAGAAGAACTATGAAACAGCAGATGTGGACTGCCCAATCCGTGCGGCAACTCGAGGTGATTCTGCTGGAGAGAGCTTCCTGAGCCTGGCAGTAACGCCGCAGGGGCAAGCCGGTTCTCTCGTCATCGGGCGGTGCCCAGAAGGGGCCGCCGGGGCTGGTTCTTGACAGTTTCCAGTGCCTGTTTTACCTTTTGACCCTAGGAAGGTGCCTCGTCGTGCCTTCATATTGGTTTGTGGCGTGCTGGTTTGAGGAAACGTTGAGATCGCCTTTATCGGGTGCTTTTTGATGGCCACGGTAACGTGGAGCGTCGACTTTTCCGGCACATCTTGCAAGTGCTGGCCCCCGATCACTGCACTTGGAAGTTACATTGGCGGTAGTCGATTCATATTGGATCGGGTTAGTGAGTTCCGAGACACGCATGAAGCCAGAAGAAATTCTCCGAATTGTCGACGCAATTCATCGCGATAAAAATATCGACAAGGAGATCGTCTTCCAGGCGATTGAGTCTGCGCTGGTTACTGCTCTGCTTCGACATTATGGCGAAGAGGCAGAAGTAATCATTCGAATTAACCGCCAGTCAGGTGCGATTGCCGGAACGCACGATGGTACAAACATCGATCCTGAAGAGATCACTGGCCGCATTGGTGCCCAGACCGCGAAGCAGGTGATTATTCAAAAGATTCGTGAAGCTGAGCGGGACTCGATTCATGACGAGTACGAAGAGCAAGTTGGCCAGATGGTGTCTGGACTCGTGACGCGGTTCGATGGTGGAGTTGCCACGGTTTCTCTTGGAGTGACCGAAGCCATACTACCCCGCAGTGAGCAGATCCCAGGTGAGAGCTTTCATGTAAATGAAAGAATACGAGCGACGATCTTTGAAGTTCGGAAATCAGGTAGTCGTGTCAAAATTATCCTTTCCCGTATTCGTCCACAGTTAGTTCAACGTCTTTTTGAGCAGGAAATCCCTGAGATCATTGACGGTGTGATTGAAATCCGCGCCATTTCCCGAGAGCCCGGTTATCGCAGTAAGGTTGCAGTAATTAGTTCTGACAACCGGGTGGACTGCGTCGGAGCATGCGTTGGTGTCCGTGGGAATCGAATCAAGAATATTGTCGAAGAACTTGGTGGTGAGCGAATTGATATCGTTCGTTGGAACGACGATCTTCAGGTTTTGGTTCCGAATGCGCTTCAGCCAGCCGAAGTGGATGAAGTTATTCTCTGCCAGATGCTTGGCCGCGGTATTGTTCTCGTTGGAGAGGATCAACTGTCACTGGCAATTGGACGACGGGGGCAGAATGTTCGACTCGCCAGCAAGTTGTGTGGCTGGGATATCGAAATTATGACTCGCGAGGAACTTGACCAGCAGATTGAACGTGCTGTGGATGGGTTTTCGTCGATTGAAGGTCTTGAGGAATCGATTGCCGAACGACTTGTGGGCGAAGGGTTCTTGTCATACGACGACCTTTCTGTCATCGAACCAGATGACCTTATGGAAATGGGAGAGTTGTCTGCAGAAGCAGTTGATGCGATTGTGAACGAGGCGGAAAATCGAGCAACCATTGCCGAAGAGGCAGCTGCGGATGAGCGACGGAAGCAACGGGAACAGGAGCATGTCCCCGAAGAAGTCAAAGAAGGTGATGAAAAAACTTCACAAGCGAGTGAAGAAATTCAGGAACAGGAGCAGGAGGCTACCTCGCTAGACGAGCCTTTGGATGCTGATCTTGCATCAGAGGACGTAAGTGAGGCATCAGCACCTCCGCAATCTAGTTCATGATGACTCAGGAATTTTTACAGTGCTGGCAAGGGTTTCTTTGTCAGCTGCAGAGTACAAAAAAAGGTCGGAGTAAAACTCGTGGCGGTTCGCATATACAGTCTTGCGAAGGAATTAAAACTCGACAGCAAAGAGCTCGTCGAGCTATGTACTCGCGCGGGTATCCAGGATAAGGGTTCTGCTCTTGCCAGCCTCGACGACGCGGAAGTCGCCCGAATCAAAGAATTTGTAGCAGGGAAAACCAAAGCTCCTGAACGGCCGAAGGCCACCACCGAGACTGCGGCAGCCCCAAAAGCCCCTGCTGTAATGAAGCGGGAAGATTACGTCGCTCCAACTGGAGCCGCGCGTCAAGGTAGACCAAAAGAGCTGGGTTCAAAAGCTCCTGCCCCAAAGCCGGCTCCGCTGGGTAGAGCTGCAAAGCCTTCCGTTGAACGCTCCGGAGAGGACGACCAAGGCAATGAAGGCTCACCGCCGATCCAAGTGAGGCCGGGGGCGAATCGAGGTCCACGATCAGGAAATAAGCCAGCGCCCAGACCCACGTTCAAATTGCCGCCTATGCCAGCAGCAGGTCGCAAGCCAGTTGCGAAGACGCCTGATGAGCCCGCCGCCCAGAAGCCGGATGTCAAGCTTCCTCTTGATGCGATTCGAAGTGCGAAAGCAGGAGGCACAAAGCCGCTTGCAGAACATATGCGGAAGCACGAGGACCGGCAGCAAGATCATGGTGGAGGCCAGCGAGCAGGCCAGCGAGGAGGCCAGCGAGGTGGCCAGCGAGGTGGTGGATTATTACGTGATGGAATGGCTGGTGGTGGTTTGGCTCCACCGCTTCCGCCTTCGGAGTCTGGCGGTCGGCAACGGAAATCAGGGAAAGGTGGAAGTCAGCGGGATGATCTTCTTGGTGGCCGCGAAATGCGACAGTTGCATCGGAAAAGGCATGATCGGCGCGGCATGGGAGACGATGATGAACGCTCCATGAGACGCCGTCGTCCACGTCAACGACGTGGTCCGTCTGTTTCAACTGCAGCGCCTAGGAAGACGAATGCCTCAGTTCAAGTTCCGTGCACAGTTCGAGCGTTCTCTGAGGCTATTGGTCTCGCTGCCAGTGAAGTTTTGCGAAAACTTCTCAGTTTTGAGCTCGACCTGATTCCTAACATGAGTACAACACTCGACAAAGACACAGTCGAGTTACTCGCCGCTGAGTTTGAAGTACAGCTCGATATCAAGACGGCAGAAGACCTCGAAAAAGAATTACTTGCTGGGTTTGATGCTGTTGATGAGGATCCTGCACTGCAACAGTCTCGAGCACCTGTTGTTACGTTTCTCGGTCATGTAGATCATGGGAAAACATCATTGCTAGACAAAATTTTAGGGAGTGATGTTGCCGCAAGGGAAAGTGGCGGTATCACGCAGCACATGCGTGCATACACAATTGAGCACAATGAAAAACCAGTTTCATTCGTCGATACACCCGGTCACGAAGCATTTACTCAAATGCGGGCGCGTGGAGCGAACGTAACAGACTGTGCAGTACTTGTAGTTGCGGCTGACGACGGAATCATGCCACAAACAGAAGAAGCAATTAGTCATATTCGTGCAGCGAGTGTTCCTATTGTCGTTGCGATTAATAAGATAGATCTTCCGGGAGCAGATATTGATCGGGTTTTCCAGCAATTAGCGGCCAATGAGTTACTGCCAACGGAATGGGGTGGTGATACAGAAGTCGTTAAGACAAGTGCGGCAACAGGAGAGGGCGTCGATGAACTTCTCGATACACTTTTAACGATTGCTGAACTGCATGACGTTCGGGCAAATCCGAATCGAGCTGCCGCCGGCGTTTGCCTTGATGCTTCCATCCACGAGGGACAGGGAGTCATGGCCTGTTTGCTTGTACAGAAGGGAACACTTCAGATTGGGGATGCGGTCGTTTGCGGTGAAGCAAATGGAACGGTCAAGTCGATGCAAGACACCTTGAAGCATCGAAAAGTAAAGCAGGCAGGGCCATCACGGGCAGTCATGGTGGCTGGTTTTGATATTGCGCCGGGTGCAGGTGAGCGTTTTCAGGTTGTGGATGCGATTGCTCTTGCTCGCGAAGTGGCAACGAAAAGAACGGATATCCGACGGCAGGCCAATCTTCTTTCCGCCCCGGTCCATGTCACTTTTGAAAACTTGACAGAACGTCTTGGCACACAGAAAACACCGACACTCAACTTGATTATCAGAGCGGATGTTCGGGGTTCAATTGAAGCAATCCTCAAGGAATTAGAGAAATTAGAGCATCCCGAGGTGCGAATCCGGATTCTGCAGGCGTCGGTCGGAGGTATTAGCGAAGCTGACATACAGCTTGCAGATGCTTCGGATGCGGTCGTGATAGGGTTTAATGTCGTGCCCGATGACCGGGCGAGGTCACTTGCCGAGGACCGTGGTGTTCAAGTACGTCGCTACGACATTATCTATCAAGTAACAGATGATCTAAGGAAAGCACTTGAGGGAATGCTTGCGCCTGATAAGCATGAAGTGGAACTCGGCCGAGCCCTTGTTCAACGTACCTTTTCGATTAGCCGAATCGGTGTCATTGCTGGCTGCCGTGTAGTTGGGGGTATTATTTCTCGAAACGGTCGATTGAGAATCATCCGAGACAGTCGTGTTCTCGGTGACTATCCAGTAGATACATTGCGACGTGAAAAAGATGATGCGAAAGAGGTCCGGGATGGCCTTGAATGCGGTATAAAAGTTGCGGGTTTCAATGACGTGAAGGAGGGCGACATCCTCGAATGTTATAAGGTCGAGGAAGTTGCACGGACACTTTCGTGAGTACACGTAGACTTCTCAAGGCGGCAGAAGCGGTGCGGGAAGTGGTCAGTATGGCCATCCTTACGCAAGTTCGTGATCCGCGAGTCCAGGATGTAACAGTGACCGGTGTCGAAATGGCCCCAGATATGCGTTCAGCCAAAGTGACGGTCTCTATCATGGGAAGTCCAGCGAAGCAAGAACTCGCGTTGCGTGGATTGTCAAACTCGGCTGGTTTTCTGCAGTCAAAAATTGCAGAACGAATTGACACTCGGTATATCCCAAAACTACGGTTTGAAATGGATCAAGGCGTGAAGCATTCTCTTGAGATTGCTCGAGTTCTTGGCGATGTATTGCCGGTTTCAGATCAGGACAAAACACTCGGTGGAGAATCAGGTGCCTCTCAATCTTCAGAGGCTTCTCAACAAGACCCTCAGGACGATGCTGAAAGAAGTCTATGACTGCTAAGAAAAAAACAACGAAGTCAAAGTCTCAGAAGAAGCCAGTAGCTAAGGTCAAGAAGGCCAAAGTCGCAAAAAAAGCTTTAAAAAAGAAGACATCAAAAGCTAACAAAAATACAGCCAGTAGTACCTCGAGCAGTAGTGCCGGTAGCAAGAAAGCATCGAGTAAGAAAAAGTCTTCCAAGGTAAAAAAAGTCAGCACATCCAGATCCAAGAATCCGCCTGCCGTTGCTGTAAAAAAAGGCGCTGCCGGCAGTAAAAAGGCAGTCTCTGCCTCTGCAGTCAAAAAAGCAGAAGTCGAAAAACAGAAGCCAAAACTTACTGCGACTCAAAAGCAAAAACTCGTCGAGAAGATACACAATGTTCTCAAAGGGCATTATTCGCCACAATTGCCAAACACGACACGTCCTCTCTTGGAGCAAGTGCTTTTTGCGTGTTGCTTAGAAAATTCTCATTATGATGATGCCGAAAAAGCATTCACGAATTTAATGGAGAATGCTTTTGATCTCAATGAGATTCGGGTAACTACTGTTGCTGAATTAGCAGATTTACTCGTTGGTTTACCTGACCCATCTCGTGCTGCGTTATCACTCAGACGGGCTCTCCAGAGTGTTTTTGAATCGACCTATAATTTTTCTTTGGAGCATGCGAAGAAACATTCTGTATCGCATGGGGTCAAGACGCTCGAAAACCTCCGGTCGTTGACACCATTTACAAAAGTATTTGTCACGTCGACGGCACTTGGAGGTCATGGCGTTCCGCTTGATCATGGTGCTATTACCGTATTGTATCTCTCTGGCATGGTGTCTTTTGAAGAGTATGAGCAGGTGAATGCTCCGGGGCTCGATCGAATGGTGACGAAGAAAATTGGTAAAGATTTCAGCTCGCTTTTGCATCAATTTGGTGCTGACCTGCTCTCGTCACTACATGGTGTGAAGTCCAAGAAAATTCTTGGTGAGATCGCTGGCGATGTAAAAGAAAGAATGCCAAAGCGGGGGGAGAAATTACCAGAGCCACTCGTTGCTGCTTTGTCCGCAACAAGTGATGGCGATGTGTCTGAGCAGCATCGACCGGCTGGTCCTCAGGCGGCACCGCGTCCCGCCGGTAAAACGCCGCAACCTCCCCCTGGTTCTGGGCCAAAACGTGACGCTGATG
>WLWF01000790.1_pt1 | contig 29368 bp, 35 predicted proteins | sample 6718331 | NCBI WGS metagenome assembly WLWF01 (sample SAMN12718692, study PRJNA515312) | sponge metagenome | isolation source: marine sponge | host: Mycale hentscheli | place: New Zealand: South Island, Marlborough, Capsize Point | collected 2003-05-01
GGAGCGCAAGGTGCTCAAGGGGATCAAGGAGGAAAAGGAGCAGGGGGGGCAACCGGTGCCCAAGGAGCTAGAGGAGCTCAAGGAGATGATGGTTTAAATGGCTCTCAAGGTGACACAGGAGCAGGGGGGGCAACCGGTGCCCAAGGAGGTACAGGAGCTCAAGGAGCTAAAGGAGCAGTTGGATTACAAGGAGCCCAAGGAGATCAAGGTGTAAAAGGTGATACAGGTGCACAGGGTGCAGTAGGTGGAACAGGTGGACAAGGTGCAACCGGAGCACAAGGTGCAACAGGAGCACAGGGGGCAAAAGGAGGAATAGGAGGAACAGGAGCACAAGGTGCAACAGGAGGACAAGGTGGAACAGGTGGAACAGGTGCTCAAGGAGCTACTGGTGGAACAGGTGCTCAAGGAGCTACTGGAGCGCAAGGTGCAAAAGGAACAAAGGGAGATACAGGTGCACAAGGAGCAACAGGGGCTCAAGGAGCAACAGGGGCAAAAGGAGGAATAGGAGGAACAGGAGCACAAGGTGCAACCGGATCACAAGGTGGGACAGGCGGAACAGGTGCACAAGGAGCTCAAGGCAAAATTGGAGGTACGGGTGGAACAGGTGCTCAAGGAGCTCAAGGCAAAATTGGAGCTACTGGATCAGGAGCACAGGGTGCACAAGGAGCAGCGGGTTCTAGTACAACTATATTTCCGTTTTTAACAGTAGGTACAAATATTACTCCGACTACTACTCAAGGAGAGCTGAGAGCAGCCGGAAATATAACTGCATATTATTCATCAGATAGAAGATTAAAGGAAAATATACAAAATATTGAAAATCCATTACAAAAAATAAATAAAATAAATGGAGTTAATTTTGACTGGACACAAAAATATATCGATGATCATGGAGGAGAAGATCCAATATATAATAGAAAAAAAGATGTAGGTATTATAGCGCAGGAAATAGAAGAAGTAATGCCTGAAGTTGTAGCTGATAGACCAGATGGTTATAAAGCTGTCAGATATGAAAAAATAGTTGCTTTATTAATAGAAGGTATAAAAGATTTAAATGGTCAAGTTGATAAATTAACAGAGGAGGTTAATTATTTGAAAAATAAATAATACAATTATATATATAAATTATGGCAACGCCTTTACAAAGCTCTGGACAAATAAGTTTAAATGATATTAGAAAATATATTGGAGAAAAGGGTGCTATGAGTTTAAGTGGTACAACTTTTCCGTATTCTGTAAATCAAGTATTTAATTCACCAATAGGATCAGTAGTACCATTTACAAATACACTAAGTTTATCAAATATGTATTCAAAAACATTTGCAATGTATAGTACATTCTCAAGACAGATTGCTTATACGGGAAGTTACGCTGATTTTTTTACTGGTACATTTAAAGCTTATTTAGGATTTGGTACAACTAGCAATGGGAAATCAGGTATGTTATATGATGTAAATCAAGGGTTTCCGATTTATTTAGAATTTAACATCACTGATGTAGCAAACTGGCAAAAAATAATAATTAGGGGAAGATTTCAAGGTGTGTGGGCAAATATAGGACCTCCATTTGGATATTCTTCAACACAATGGACTACTATACAAGAAGTAGAAGAAATCATAATTGAAGTGATACAGTTTGGTGCGAGTGTAGTATTGGATATGAAAGCAGCTCCTATGTCAGACGGAGCGACTGTAGGACTTGGTGTTCACGTAATGGACCTAATAAGATTAGAATTAGAAGATCCTGATCCAAGTAGTAGTAGTAGTGGAGTAATACCAAGATAATTATAATATAAAAATAAGTAATTATATTATAATACTAATGACATCGGTAAATTCAACAATTCCTATGGCTCCTTATGAGTTTTATATAGACATTAGCTATAATTATACATACAATAATACAACAACAAGTATAAAATGTGTATGTAAAGATGTTTTAATTGATTTATTAAACCAGATAAAAAGCATTGAAAATTTAGTTAATTATAATGTATATATTTGTGGTAAAATAAATAGTTCTGATTCATTTCCAACATGGGATTGTGATTTAACTTTAGAAAATAGTGAATTCAACGAAAACGAATTGATTGAGATATTTAAACAAATAAAAGAAATTGGATTAAATAATAATTTAAATTTTGACTTGAAATTTATGAGAGATATAACAGATTGGAATAATTGTGTTGATACTCCAGATGATTATTTTGATGTAGTTCAAGCAGGTTTCTTTTGCGATCCATCTACAAATCAATTTTCGGTTTTGGAAAAAAGTAGAAATATGAGAATTAGAAAAAATAAAAATAGATTTTTTACTTATTATAATGCTTTATTAATAAAGAAAAAAGGGGAAAATGATTTAGAAACAGACGGAATAAATTTTATAAATAATTCTATATTACCTGATTCAAGTTTGAGAAATTCAGGTGTATATGATGATAGATATAGTTTTAGAAAAGTGAAAGAAGAATAAGTAATATGATAATAATAATTTAAATATAAATAACATATTTTAATTATTATTATGGAATATATAACAGATATTTGCAATAATGAAATCATAAAAGATACGAATACTATTGTAAATAAGCCAGCTCCGATATACTGTAATTTGATGGTGATAGACAATTTTTATACAAATGCAATGGAAACTAGAAATTTTATATTACAACAAGAATTTAAAGTAAGAGGGAATTATCCAGGACAAAGAACTATATCATATGCTAGTCAAGGTATTAGAGATGTAATACAAAAATATATACATCCCTTTGCCGGAAATATAATAGATTGGCCATCATATAATGATTCAGATGATACATATAATGGTGCTTATCAGTATACTACTAGTAGAGATAGAACATGGATACATACAGATGGATTTAATAATTGGGCTGGAGTATTATATTTAACACCTAATGCACCAGTAGATTCAGGGACAGGTATATTTAAATTCAAAGAAGGTGATATAAGATTTGAAAGTGATGCTATAGAACAAGAAAAAAAGAAAATATTAGATGAAAATTCACAAGATTATACAAAATGGGAATTAGTAGATAAAGTGGGAAATGTATTTAATAGATTAGTATTATTTAATTCTAAGCAATATCATGCGAGTTTAGAGTATTTTGGAACAAACAAAGAGAATGGAAGATTATTTCAAGTATTTTTCTTTTCGACTGAGAAATAGAGTAATAATATAATTTTATATATTATATTATTATATAATGCCTACTAAACCCGGAGGTCAAAGACGATTAATTTTTACTGGTAATGTTAAAACGAATTTATTTAATAAATATCAGCCTGGACAAGGCGTAGGAGGATTAAATGCTTCTGTTAGAAGAGCAAAATATAGAAAGGCTTCTTCACCAGCAATGAATATGGCTCAATTAGAAAAAGATTTTAAGATAAAACAATCAGGGGGTAATATTCCGAACCCAACTAGAGTATGTGGATGTAATTTTAATTCAAATCCGTCTAATTTAGCTTTTCCATATTAGATATTTCAATAATTGTATCTAAAATTTGATTATTATTTTTTTTGAATATCTCTCTAGCAAGTTTGTTAGTACAACCAGTTTGATCTATAATTATTAGAATCTCTTTGTCATATGTAGTGTCCATTAAATCATTTACATATTTATAATCATCAGGCAACTTATTTCTTATAATATCTTTATAATTATTGAAATAATCCATAGCTTTTTTATTATTATTTTTATTATATAGTTTAATAATGTAATCAGAAATCCATTTGATTAATTTACTATCTGTATCCTGTATGACATTATCTTTATAAAACCTAATATTAGATAATGTGATATCTATTTGCTTATTTGCTAGAAGAAGCTTTTTGCAGGATTCATAACCGCTATTTAATTTATCACAATAAAAAGCACTAATACTATTATAATATTCTAACATGTAATATTTTGATGGATCTAAAAACATCTTGTCATTTGTATTAAATATTTTGTAATCTTTAAACATTTCAGCTAATGAACCTACCATGAAATGAGATCCATTCTGATAATAATATTCCATAACATTAACTACACCTTCTATTCTAGAAGAATCGTATTTTAACGCATTCATCCAAGATAATATTGCTTTATCAGGAAGTTTTAATCTATGTTTATAAATATTACCAATATTAATACATGCAACATATTTATAACCAAAATGTATATTAGTATCTAATGACTTAGTATACCATTCAATAGCTTTATCGGAATTATTAGCTCCATCAAATGACTGACCACAATAATATGAATATCTAGCTTTGAGTGAAACATCCTTTTCAGTTTCATACGCTTTTTCTAATATTAATGCGTCATTTAAAAACTTATTTGGATCTTTACTCCTAGCACCCATATGTCTTCCATCGAAATAATAATCTCCTGATATTAATGCAGAAGATTTAACTTTTTCGCAACATTCAACATATTCATGTATTACCCCAACCCATTTCCATTTAAGTCTATTAGAAACTAAACAATTTCTGACCCAAGTTTTACTACTATTATCACTTCCAAATTTAATATTATATGAATCTTTATCCATAGGTGATGGTAAAATAAGATTTCCAGCAATTAAATCATCTGCATCAAAAAATAATACATAATCTGTTTTATTATATGCATATTCTACTGCCTTTGTTCTATTATAGCCAAAATTTTCCCATTTATCTTCATGTATTTCACCAGGTATATCTAATTTACTAAAAAAATTAGTAATGATTTCTATTGTATTGTCTGAAGAACCTGTATCGCTAATTACCCAATAATCAATGTTTATATGGTCAGTAATATTTTTCAAAGTGGATTCAATAATATGTGATTCGTCTTTAACTATCATATTTAAACATATTGTAGGCTTTGTATTATCCATTAGAATAATACAAATATAATTTTTAAATTATAATTTATTTAAGTATATTTATAAAATCGGAATAATCTTTATTATAGTCATAATTATTTATCTCTCTAATATCAATGCTTAATATATCAGTATATAATTCATCTTCTTTATTAATGTTAAAAAATTGAATGAACCCTCTATTTGATTTATTATTATAAATTTTATAAGTAAATTTGTAATGTTTAATTACATGATATACATATTTCCATATATCACCAGTCCATGGTTCACTATACTTTAATATTTCATTGTTATAGTAATGTTTAATAGGCACTTTACATTGCTCACGATAATTTTCTGGAAATATATTGGTAATAACTATACTACCATTGTCATTCAAATAATTTAAACAATTTTTAAAATCGTGATGTAAATATTCAATTTGATGCATTCCGTCAATTAAAATAATATCAAACATGTTACTATTATTAATAAAAAAATCATTTGATGAACATTTTAAGAGAGATTCGGTTATATTAATACTAATATCAGGATCTATACCAATTTTACTATTACATATTATATTGTTAAATGTTTCTCCAGATTCTACTCCAATTTCTAAGTAAGAATTATAATTATTTGTTTTAATAATATCATTAATTACATGATAATTAAATTTTAATTCAGAATTATATAGTGGATCAATAATTTGATTTATTAATATAGTGTCTTGACAATTATCATTTTTAATCAACATCTTAAAAAATTTAATTAGTTCATTATCACTAGAATTCATTAGACTTTTACATTTTATATGTCTTAGATTATAATGATCTAAAATCTCTAGTGCCTTTTTTTCAGTATAAATATTTGTTAAGAAGATAAAATCGTTCGTTGAATTATCAGATAATGTTATAATTTTATTATAATCAAAAATAGCATCATTAATAATGCAATATTGATGAGTATAATCGTAATTATATATATGATTCATTCGCTTATGTTCATATGAGGAATCTCTTTTCCATATTTGCGAGTATTCTGTAATATATTTTGGGTCTTCATATGCATTTTTCTCCTTCATTTTGTCATGAACTTTATAATCATTATAATAAATAGGATAAATATATTTAGGTCCAATACGATTAATTTCACTGTTTCTAATACTGGAAAAATTATTTCCATTGTCATTTGCAAATTGTATATATAATGGTTTATTTATTTTAGCAACATCGTAGTTACAACAACTTCTTAATATAATTTCATAATCATCGCAAATAGGTAAATATTCACTATAATTTTGCATATCATACATAGCATCTCTTCGCCATATTCTAGGATGATTAGGGCAGCATACTAGGTGAGATAATGTAATATTATTAATTGATGGTGTTAAATACACATAAATCCATTTATCATCTTTATATTGAAGATAATCAGAACCATACCCTTTTCCTATAAAATCACCATATGTATATGGATTAAACTGTCTATCCATAGGAACAGTATCTCCATAAATAAAGCCAATTTTATCATCTGCTTCAAATATATCACATGCATCTTGTAAGCATGTATCAAAAATAATATCATCGTGATCCATTTCTAATATATATTTTCCTCTACACAATGATATAACCTCATTTTTAACATTGCCTATATTACCACTATTACCAGATCTCTTATATAATCGCACTTTGTAGTCATTATGAAATAGGTCCTTTAAATAATCAAAATGTTTATCTTCCGGAGAATCATCTAATATAACCCATTCCCAATCAATTAGAGTTTGGGATTTAATGGAATTATATGCTGTTTTAATAAAATCATAGCTATTATAACATGTAGTAAATAATGAAAATACAGGTCTAGTATATTCTCTATTTCTTATTACATTGTGGATATAATTGTAATTAATATTTTCATTAAAAACATCTATATCCTTAAAATCATCAATAGATTTGTGTATCCATTTTGATAAAAATCTATTAGGTATATGTTTAGATAGATAATCATATTCATAAGACTCTGTTGCAGAATTGTTTGAAACAGTTATTAATATATGATAATTTTCATTAAATAATCTATTTAATTCTGTAATATCATCATTAATATTGAAAAATGTACACATATATTTGTTCTTATTATCATTAATAAAAGTATCAATGTGTGAATAGATAGAGTGACGAAATAATATGACACCAGGATATTTTGACATTATTATAATATATATATAATTTTTAAGTATTAATAATATTTAAGAAATAATAAAATTATATATATATTATAATAATGTCATTTACTAGATTTCATGATGACCCATGTAGAATAAAAAAACAGTTACAAGAATCAACTGGTCCTGGAAGATATACTATAAATAAACCAGGATGGGGTGATAAACCTTGTTATATGAATGATCCTTATATGCGAATGCAAGAATGGGGAGGAAATTTAAGAACAAATACTACCAATCTTGAAAGTGATTTAATGGGATTAACACGACCATTAAATTTGGATTGTACTGAAAATAATTATAAAGATAATGAAGTAAAGACAGATGCTATAGCATATCCTACATGCAATCCATTTACTGAACAATCAAGAGCAACAGATCCCGCATGGTGGTATAGAGATTTAGAACAAAATCATAGATATATTCTTCCTTTAAATCCTCAAGAAAATACATGTATCCCATTTCAAAATAATTTAAATACTAGAATTTTAGAGAAAGATTATTTTGTTGCCGAAGCACCATGTGTGAAACCAGGTGACAGCAACGAATTATATTCTAAACCATTTAATGGTTATGGTAATAATGTAAATGTAAATAATTGTTCAAAGTTAGGAACATGTGGAAATACAAAATAAAGTATGTATTATTTTTATAAAATATAAATATATTACATATATATAATGGAATTAGCAGTACCTATGGTTGCATTAGGTGGATTATACATTGCATCTAATCAAAATAAAAAAAAGGAAGCTTATGAAAATATGGGAAAACCCAAAAATTCATTAACAAATGTAGATCCTCCTCCAATTAATTATCCAAAAAAGACTCCTGTTCAACAATCAAATCCTAATAAATACAGAGATCCAAATACTGTTACAGATCGATATTTTAAACCATCTATTTATAATGAATATAAAAATGGTCCTGATCAATTTGGCAATGTTTCAAAAACTAATAACTTTGTTAGTCTTACTGGTGATGAAATGAATAAAACAAACTTTAAACATAATAATATGACACCATATTTCGGTTCAAAGGTTAGAGGTTCTACACAAGATCCTAATATCTCTGAAACTGTTTTAGACAATATGTCTGGTATGGGAAGTCAACAAATAAGAAAACAAGAACAAGCACCACTTTTCAAACCACAAAAAGATATGCGTTATGCTAATGGTACACCAAATCGTAGTGATTTTTATCAATCTCGTGTTATGCCTGGACAAAAAATGTCTAATGTTAAATTATGGGATGAACAAAAAGTAGGACCTGGTTTAGATGCTGGATATGGCACAAATGGTGAACTAGGATATAATTCTGGTATGGCTGCTCGTGAAAAATGGGCAGATAGAAATGTAGATCAACTTAGAGTTGCTACTAATCCTAAAATGACATATGGATTACAAAACCATGAAGGTCCTGCACATTATTTTAATAATGCACCTGCTACTGCAGAAACTCAAGGTAAAGTTGAAAAATATTTACCTGATACATATTTTATAAATAGTCCAGATAGATGGCTTACCACTACCGGTTTGGAAAAAGGACAAACATCTAGAGCTATTCAAGTTGACAAGGATGTAAATCGTGCTACTACTTCACAACAATATTTTGGTGCTGATTCAAACCCTGAAGGCACTAAAACTTATACTCCTGGAGAATACCAACAACCTAAAAGACCTCAACTTAAGTCTAATCCTATTCTAAACGCAAATACTAACGGTAAATGCGGTGCTTCTTCTGGCGACTATGGGGCAAAAGGTTATAAAGTGCTTCCAAATAATAGATCTACAACAAATAATTCTGACTTTTTAGGTGTTAGTGGTTTTATGAAAGCAGCAGTTGCTCCATTACTAGATGTCTTAAGACCTTCTAGAAAAGAAAATGTTGTAGGTAATATTAATCCTACTGGTAATGTACAAATGCATGTACAAGCACCTCCAGTATTTAATCCAGCAGACAGAGCACCTACAACTATTAAAGAAACTACCGTTGGTAAATTAGACTGTAATCACTTTAATGTACAAGGTCAAACTGATGGAGCATATACTATTACCGAACAACAAGCTACTGATCAAGAGCGTGACACTACCTCATGTGAATATTTCGGTGATGGTGGTAATAATACAGGCGTTTCATTATACAATGCTGCATACAATCAACGAAATAATGTTAATAAAACCTATGTTAATAGACCCAATCAAGGAGGAATGTCTCTATTAAACAATGAAGAAAATATTCGTATTGATAAAAATGAGGCTGATAGAAATAATAATAGAATGTGGGTGAGAAATGGTAATGGTGGTATTAATAATACAATTCCTTCGGCAGAAACATATGGAAAGATTAATGTACCACAATATTATGATAATTGTCAAACATGTGATAGAATAAATCCTGATATATTAAGCGCTTTTAAAGAAAATCCATATACCCAAAGTCTAAGTAGTTATTAAATATTGTAATTAGTTTTACGATGTTGAGAGAAAATAATAAATATAAAGTGAATAAATAGAACACCAATAATATAGTATGGATATGAATAAAATGTTGGATATTATATTATTTATTTTAATAATTGTATTCGGTATGTTGTTGGCCTGTGCAATATTAGTTGGATTTACATTTCTAATAAAATATATCGGAAAAAATATAATACATGAACCAGTAATTAAAGAGGACGAACAGCAAGCTTAAAGAGAGAAATTAGAATAAATAAGAATAAATAGTTAAAAAGTAATAAATAACTAATGTATTATGTCATTAGTTATTCATGAGGAAATTAATAATAAATTAAAAAACTTTATAGACAATAAAAAAATTCCTAATTTAATATTTCATGGCTCATCTGGAGTTGGAAAAAAAACAGTTTTGTTTAATTTTATCAAAGATATTTATAAAGAAAATTCTAATTATATGAAAAAATATGTAATGGTTGTTAATTGCGCACACGGTAAAGGTATTAAATTCATAAGAGAAGAGTTAAAGTTTTTTGCACGAACCAATATACATTTACAAGAAGGAAGTATATTTAAAAGTATTATCCTATTAAATGCTGATAAATTAACTATAGATGCACAATCAGCTTTAAGGCGGTGTATTGAATTATTTAGTCATTCTACCAGATTTTTTATTGTAGTAGACGACAAATATAAATTATTAAAGCCAATATTATCTAGATTTTGTGAAATATTTATCCCACAACCAAAGATAAATAATGTCCCTATGAATTTATACACCCATCATTTAGATAATTGTTTTAATATTCAAAAACATGCAAAATTGAAAAAAACTAAATTTAAAACCGATTTTGAAAAAATGAAAAACCAAGATTTGTACGATATGTGCGAAAAATTATATGAAAAAGGGTATAGTTGTTTAGATATTGTTGAATATATACGGGATATGAATATTGATGAATTAAAAAAATACGAATATTTAGTATACATTCAAAAAATAAAAAAGGAGTTTAGAGATGAAAAATTATTAATGGCTTGTATATTAAATTTTATTTTAATACGGAAGGATTATAAATTAGAAAATATTTCTTTTATGTAAATGGACGATTACTCTATTACCAGCCTTCAAGAATCTAGAAATGAATGGTGTTCTAGATTAATAAATATATTAACACCCTTAGTGGTGGAAGGATTTAAATCCATATTTGACGAGTCATATAAATTATGCGAAGAGAATGACGAAACTGAAAAATATTTAATGACATTTCAAAACTTTTTAGCCAGAGTTCCTAAGTGGAACTCTTCTATTGTTGAGCAAGAAACTGCTAGAATAATAGAAAAAAGTAATTGTGGATATTTAACAGATTTAATTAGTTGTGTTCATATTATACAATTGAAAAGTTTAACTTGTATGCGTGTAGGAAATAAACAGAAAAAGATAGATATTAATATTCCATCATTACACGATTTTATCCATAAAATTTATATTAATGGTGCAAGAAAAATTTATACAAATATATATCTCTATGATTTACACATTTCTCCTTTACAAATTCAAAAACATAGAAGAGAACTAGAGATTATTGTAAGAGAGGAAATATTAAATTCTATAAGAGACAATATTCCTGTAGAAAATATTTTAAAGGTATATTTAGATGAGTCTATCGAAGATGATATTGAAGTTGAAGAGAAGGAAGAAATAATTTCTACAGAGCCAGTAGAAGAATCTGAAAAAGAAGTTGATGAAGTAAATAGTTCTTTAGAGGAAGATTCAAAACCTGAACCTAAATTAGAAATTGAACCACTAGTAAGTGAAGAAATTACTAATGAGAGTATTAAATTTAATGATATAGATCAAGCTATATCTGTAGATAATATTATAAGTGATATAGAAGCTCCTAAGGATGAAGAGAGATTAGAACAAATAAGTAATGAGCGTCATGAGGCTAGAAAACTAGAGGAAGAAGAAGAGGAAGAGGAAGATAAAATTAAAATAGGAGACAAGATAAGTTTATCAGAACTTGATGTGCATGATTTAGAAAAGCCTAAGCAATTAAATACTAAGCCCTTAATCGGATTAGAAGAAATTGAAGTATTAACATAAATAATTCGTAAAATTTACATTAAGAATACATATATTTAATGTAAATGAAAGATTTGTTTTTTTATGCTTTAGCCATATCCGTTGTATTTTTCCTTTTTAAATTTTTAGAAATGAAATTTCAACAAGAAGATGATAAAAAACCTCTTAAGGTTGTTTTAAAAGAAACTTTCTCTGTATATTTCGCAAGTGTTTTAGGTATATACATGTATTCACAATTTGATGTATCTAATATGACTGGAGGATCGTCTAGTAAATCTACAATGGCTTTTATTGATCAACCATCATTTTAATAATAATAATAATAATAAATATATTATATATTTTTTATTATTACATTTGCATTGAAGGTATATTATCTAAATTCAATATCTTATTATTTTTATTAATCTTCTTTCGTACAGTCTTATATTTGGAAAATATATCCTTTGAAATCTGATCACATGGTATAGCATTATGAACTGTTCTGGCGATCATTTTATATAATTTAAACTCTGGATATCTTTCATCCCCATTATTTTTATATAATATATTTCTCTCCTTGTCGTCTAATAACCAATCATATAATAAAGATACTAGTTTATTCTTCTTAACTAATTTCTTTGTATCAGCCACATCATCTACAAAATTGTCAAATAAACAGCACGCTAATCTACATAGATCAAAACTTTTATTGGGTTCTAATCTGGGCTTATTTTTATCAAAATATGGTTCACAGTTATATTGTGATGCTGCGTCACCTTTTGCATGAAAACTATCACTGCACATAATGTTTCCATTAAATTTATATATTGCTCTACCAAAATCTATTATTTTATATATTTTTCCATATGTAGGGACCTTATAATAAATCGAATTATAACAATAATAAATATGTTGTTTTTCTGTTGTAACATACATTATATTGTTAGTATGTAAATCATTATGAGTAAAATTAAAGGTTTGTTGATATAATGTTAATATCATAATTATTTGAAATAGACATGAGACCCATTCATCTTGATTAAGTAATTCTTCTTCCATTAACATGTCTAATGTATTTTCACATTTTTCAAGACATATCATTTCTATTGGAAAATTAGAAATAGAACAGAATATATCTTCTTCTTCTTCTTCATCAGAATCTATTGAAATAGTATCACTATTTGCCTCTGATCCTGAATCACTATTAATTTCATGGTCATCAACAGATGTATTTGACGATTTTGAACTACATGATGATTCACTATCGGAATCTTTTGATGTACCCTTTAATATTGTATTATAGATACATACATTACTTAAATCAATAATTACAGGATCATCATTAGTATTATTATTATCAAATATAGAAAAATTTAAATCATTTAAATTATCTACTGTTACAAGATTATCAATTGTATTATTAATAACTATTTTTTTCTTATTTTTTCGCGAATCAATATTAAAAATTTCATTATATTCATTATTATCTACTGAAAATAATTTACCTTTTTTCTCATGAAAAAAATCACTATCATTTAAATAATCAATATCATCGATTATATTATACTTGAATTCTCTTTGATTTCCTAGAAAACATCCATAATAATCAAGACCATGAATAAAACCATAATGGTGCATTAATTGACTAGATAAATATGTAAAAAATCCATCAATGTAAGAAGTATTATTCACATCTAATAATTTAGGCAAACAAACATTATCTTCATATCTAGGTAATGAAAATATATTTTCATTTGAAATGTCATATTTACCAGTCATATATCGTAATGGATCTAATAATGGAGAGAATTTACAAAAAATCGTTTTATGATATAAATTATTTGAAGCATCGCTCAACATTACATCCATTACATTCTTAGATATAGCTTTATTAATAGAATCCAGATAAAATTTATGATTTAAATTGATATTATTATAATTAGAATTATTTAGTGAGAAGAATTTATTGTATAGTGGTATATAATTTTGGCCATTTGTGATATTAATATCTGAATTCTCTAAAGTTTTAAACAATTCATCGTTTTTATTTTTTCTATAATAAAGAGAGAAGTTCATCTTTGTTATTATTAATGTTAAAAATAAAACCTTTTTAACTTATTTCGTATAGAATTAAGTTATTTTTTCTATTAAAACTATAGTATGACTCTGGATTTAAAAAAGTTCGATATGAAACATATAAGTTTTAGACCTGACGAAAATAAGGGACCAGTTGTAGTTTTAATAGGTAGAAGAGATACTGGTAAAAGTTATTTAGTGCGTGATTTACTATATCATCACCAAGATATTCCTATTGGTACTGTTATATCAGGTACAGAAGCTGGAAACGGGTTTTTTAGTGCTCATGTTCCAAAACTATTTATTCATGATGAATATAATACAGCAATTATAGAAAATATTCTGAAGCGGCAGAAAACAGTGCTGAAACAGATAAAGAGAGAAATGGAAGCATATAAAAGAACAAATATAGATCCGAGGGCGTTTGTTATATTAGATGATTGTTTATATGATAATAAATGGACGAAAGATAAAATGATGCGTTTGCTTTTTATGAATGGACGGCATTGGAAAATAATGTTGATTATTACCATGCAATATCCATTAGGTATTCCACCTAATTTAAGAACCAATATTGATTATGTCTTTATATTAAGAGAACCATATATTGCAAATAGAAAGAGAATATGGGAAAATTATGCAGGTATGTTTCCTACATTTGAGTCTTTTGCACAAGTTATGGATCAATGTACTGAAAATTTTGAATGTTTAGTAATTAATAATAATTCGAAATCTAATAAATTAAATGATCAGGTGTTTTGGTATAAAGCTGCAAATCACGGAGATTTTAAATTAGGATCTAAAGAATTTTGGGAAATATCAAAAGATATTAATTCAGATGACGAAGAAGAAACATATGATCCGGGTAGTGTACAAAAGCGTGGAGCTGGACCTAAGATACAAGTAAAAAAAAGTAAATGGTAAATTGATAATTATTTTTTTTGTATTGTTATTATACAATGAGTAATAACAATATAAATAATGATACTTCTGGTAATACTATTATTCCTGAAAGTAATACAAACGCTAGTGATGTTTTAAATGTTGAAATGAATCAATTGAATACAACATCAACTAATTTATTAAATAGTGTAATTGTTGACGACATTCCTAATACAAATCCTAACAATAAAGAATCAAAGGAATTTGTTATTTTTAAAAACGAATTAGAATCACTTATCAATAACAATTTATATATATTAAAGGAATGCAAAGCAAATAAACGACTATTGGATATTAAATATTCAGAATTAAATACAAAAATTAATTATATACAAATTTCGGTTATTGTATTATCTACCTTATCAGGATTCTTACAATCTACCAAAGAATACTTTGTAACACCTGAATCCGCCGTATCTGTTACTGGTATATCAATTTCTACATATATTAGCTTAATTCTCTCTGTATCAAAATATTACAAATTTGATGAGAAAAAAGAATCTATTCATAATCTCAGGGAAAAATACGGTGCATTACATAATAAAATTGAATTTAGAATGGATATATTAGGGCCATATACCAACTATAAATTATGGGAACATCAGGATCATAAACTAAAATTAGAGGAATGGAACAATCTTAAAAAAACTATGGAAGAAGAGTATATTGGTTTAGTTGAAACAAAACAATCACTTACAACTGACTTTGAATCAATTATGGATTCTAAGTCTAGAAATAAAAATTATATTAGAGATAAAAAATTGGTATTAGGTAATAGACGACAATTAATGTCTACTCTAAAACAACATAAACAATTAGAAGAAACTATTAAAAGGGAAGATATACCTACTACATTTGACAGTCTTATACAATTACCGGACGACGATTTAAACAACTGGGATGACCCAGTTTAAATTCTCAAATGATATAAATCTGTTAAAAATATATAACTAATAATTATATATTTTTAATATTCATATAGACAATTTTTACACACCAAATAACTTTCTCCATACAGACCAGGATCGCGTTGTCGTTCAAAATCATGCGTGCATTTCTTTATTATTAATTTATCAATTTCTTCAATTTGTTTATTAATAATTATAATTTTTCCTTTATACTCATCCATCTCATTCCTTAAATTTTTTTTCATATCTTCTTCTTCTTTCGACCCCACTACCATTTTAAATAAAGTACAAATATTTCTTTAAACTATTTATTTTTCTGAAATAGAAATATCAATTGTATTTGCTTCTTTAACCTCAGTTAATTCACTTAATCCGTGATCGGTATTTTCACTAGTCACGATATTTTCACCTTCAAATAGCTCTTTTCTCACATCCTCAATGCTAGTTACATCTCCTGTATCTTGGGTAATAGTATTTGCAATTGATACTAAGTCTCCGTTTTCGTTAATAGTTTGAGTTAATTTATTTCCACTTTCAGCAGCCTTCTTTTTATTGTCTTCTATAGCCTTCTCTTTTGTTTCCTTAACTCTAGCATCAAATTCATTCTTAGCTTTGGCTTCATTCTTTTGTTTCTCACTCATTAGCTCGTTTAGGGTCTCTTCCATGTACTCTACACGACCTGTCTTATAAGCTTCAGGATGGAATGGAACCCAAATTCCAACTGGTCCTACATATACATCATGGTTAGGATCATTTTGTCGTAGCATCTTGCATCTTAACTCGGCCTCTTGTTGAGTTGGAAAGACACCTCTTACTTTAATTCCGCGAATAGATGTTTGAAAGTTGTGTTTTTCGCCAAATTCCTTATTTAATCTATCTTCATGTTCGTCTAAGAAATTTTTATAATCATCTTCAATTCTAGTTGCAATTAATTTATCTTTTTCATCTTTAGTAAATTCTTGAAAGTCTTTAGTAATGTCATCAAAGTTAATGTTGTGTTTAAACGATAAAAAGTTTAAAAATTGTGAAAACTTTTCCATAGATTTACTAAAATCCCAATTCTTAATGAAATCCTCAAAATAAAACATGTCTTTTTGTTTTAAAATGTCTTCCGGTGAAATAAATGAAAGACAAGCAAATTGTTGTCCAGCTATAGATTTATCTTCATCTAATAAATCAATATATTTAGCATTTTCTGTCCCGTCGGGATTGTGTCTTGGTTCAATTCCTGATGGTGGTGCTTGAATAGGTTTAGAAAAACTCATCTTATAGATTAGTATCTTAATAATATTTAAGTGTTTTTACGAACAACTAATTAATTTAATTTTTTTCTTATTATTTTATATAAAATGAACGGAATGTTAGATTTAGCTGAACTTGTCAAAAGAGCCATTAAATACCTTGTTGAAGGTTTAATGGTTGCTATTGCCGCATACGCCATCCCTAAAAAGGCTCTTAACTTAGATGAAGTTGCCCTTATTGCATTAACCGCTGCTGCAACATTCAGCATCCTTGATACTTATGTACCAAGCCTTGCTGTAGGTGCTCGTTCCGGTGCTGGATTCGGTATTGGAGCCAACCTTGTTAAATTCCCCGGAGGATTTTAAGTGTAAATAATTACAATTTATTAAATAATATATTTATTTTTATATGAATCTATTATTACTATTTTTTATTTTATATATTATTCTAATACTTATATCGTCTAAAAGATATATTTCTATTTTACCAACTATTCCTGTTTACCCTAACAGTGAAAAAGAAGCTTTATTAGTTAAAGAACAAATTAATATTAGAAATAAAAATGATGTTGAATTTTTTAAATTAACCGATCCATCTGTTAGTCACGCATTTTCACATATATTACCTGAAAATATTACTGATATAGATAATATTATTACCCAGACACATGTATCATTTCCTATACTATTTTGCAAATATCTTATTAATAGACCTAGACCATATCAGTTACTTACATCACTTGATATTTTACATTCTAATACTGGCAATACACCTTCTTATCCAGCTGGACATGCATATCAAGCATATTATTTAGCACATTATTTCGGAAAAAAATATCCTGAATTACAATATCAATTAGACTCTATTGCAGAAAGGTGTGACTCTGTTAGAGTAAAAGCAGGTATTCATTATCCTAGTGATGGCATTTTTTCAAAACAATTAGTCAATTTTCTATATAAATAATTTAATATGTATTACGCATAGGTAATACATTACTGTAATTATTACCTTTACACATTGTTCTTGCATTTACATATGATTTATTTATCATATGTAATATTTCATCCTCTCCGCGAATTAAACACCCGTCACAACAAAAGTAACATCTATTTACTCCAATTTTGTGATGTATCATAAATATTTTTGGGAGAGATAATTCACAAATAATATTATCACAATGAGTTATTTCTATACTATTTAATAATTCTTTTAATACAGGTCTTAAATTCTCTCTATGAATGTAATTATAACCAGCTATTTCTATATATATCTCCTTTGGTAATAACTGTTTTATTATTTTCCATGACAATTCAATCGCCATTTTATTATGTTTAATATATTAACTATTAACTATTAAATATTAAATATTTCAATTTTTAAATAATCGTAATATTTACTCACTACATCCATGTAGTGTATACATAATAAATAATTATATTTAGTATATATATAATGCTTTGGTTGTTTTTATTTTATTTACCTATGATTTTCTCTCAATCGAATAAAATATTACGGTTTAATACTACCAATAATGTTTTGTTAAAAGGAGAAATTAATGAAGAGTCGTCTAGTAAATTTATTTATGAATTTAATTTACTTCCAGAAAAAAATAATAGTTTAATTTATTTAAACACTCCCGGAGGATCTGTTACTGATGGTATGAAAATCGTATCAGAAATTGAGAAATATAATATAACCTGTATTGCTGAAAGTGCATATAGTATGGGATTTATTATATTTCAAGCATGTAAAAACAGATATATATTACCTCATGGTAAATTAATGCAACATCAAATGGCCTTAGGTATTAGTGATCAAAAATCAAGAATAGAAAGTTATATGGAATTTATTAATCAGATGGAGAGAGAAATTATTATAAAACAATCAGAACGAATTAATATTACAGAATCGGCTTTTAGAGAGAAAATAAACAATGATTGGTGGCTATATGGTAGTAGTGCAGTTCAAGAAAACTGTGCTGATGAAATTGTAAATATAGAATGTAGTGATACTTTAACAAAAAAAACCGAAACAGTAGAATATGGCTTATATAAATACACATATTCCAAATGTCCATTAGTGTCAAATTATATTAAACGAGAGAAATTAGAAGGCGGATTAAATGATTTCTTTTTGCAATTTTTATAATTAAGATATATTATTTACTTAAAGCTACTTAATAAATAATATATAGAATGACTGCATATACACTAGAATATGTATGGATTGATGGTAATGATCAATTAAGAAGCAAGACACGTGTAATGTATGATGGTAAAAAACCTAATAATATTGAATCTATTCCAAATTGGAATTATGATGGTAGTTCTACTAATCAAGCACATGGTACAGATTCTGATGTAATTTTAAAACCTGTAGCTATTTTTAGTGACCCATTTAGAATGGGGGACTTTGACAAATTAGTATTATGTGATACATATGATAGTGAAAATAACCCACATACTAGTAATTCTAGATATAATGCAAATAAAATTTTTAATGCAAAATTAGATGAGAAACCATGGTTTGGTCTTGAACAAGAGTACTTCATAAAAAAAGGATTAATACCTCTAGGTTATGACAGTATAAATAAACAAGGACAGTATTATTGTGGTGTTGGAACAGATAATGCATTTGCACGTGAAATAGTTGAAAAACATCTAAGCTATTGTTTATATAGTGGAGTAAAAATATCAGGTATTAATGCAGAAGTTGCACCTGGACAATGGGAATTTCAAGTAGGACCATGTGAAGGAATACAAGCAGGTGATCATTTATGGATGGCTAGATATATTTTATATCGTGTATCAGAAGAATTTGATGTAATTATTGATTTGTCTCCAAAACCTTTAAAGGGTGAATGGAATGGTTCAGGATGTCATACAAATTATAGTACAGAACATATGCGTGAGGGATGTAAGACCACGCGAAAAACCGGTTTAGATTTTATAAATGAGGCTATTGTAAAATTATCTAGTAATCATAAAGAACATATGGATGTATATGGTACTGGAAATCAAGAACGCATGACTGGAAATTATGAAACAGCTGATTATAATGTATTTACCGATGGTGTATCTAATAGGGGTGCATCTATTAGACGAGGTATTGATACAGTAAAAAATAAATGTGGATATTTTGAAGATAGGCGTCCCAGTTCAAATTGTGATCCTTATAAAGTAACAAGTATTATTTTTAAAACAACATGTTTAGATAATATACCAATAGAAACAGATTATGAAGAAATAGATTTTAAAACATTAACAGATCTTGTTACTTGTGCTAATTAATTTATATTATTTGCGAGTTGTGATATTTCTAAGTTTCTTTTTCTACGCATAGCTTTTCTATAATCATATCTTATAGACCATTCACCATAACCAGCACAATCTTCAGAACAAAATATACAGTTACGACCTAATATTACTGTTTCAATTATATCTAGACTTTGAATATTTATAGAACATTCACACATATCATTATCACAATATAATTCCGTAGCTTCTAGTAATTCATGAAATACCTCGTGCATATCCCATTTGTGGTGAGCAAACATTAGACTATTCATAAGAAGTTTCATATTATCTCTATGTTGGGGATCATATGAAAATATTTCATTAACAATTACTTGTGGTAAGATTTTACCAAGAGGGTGTAAAGACATTCTGATTAAATATCAAGGAATAAAGATTAATGATATATAATTTATATAAAAAAATAAATCAATTTTTTTAAATAGTAGCAATAAATTCCCAATTTAATTCTCCGCAAATTTTTTTCCATATTTCGTCTTGTTCGATCCGTTTTTCTCTATCTTTTAGCATCGGAAAATATGGTAAAAATTGATTTTGGTCTAGTAATTCACATAATTTATAAACCGTATAATAGTAATTCAAAAAATTAACCCGATCGTCTGGACAAAATTTTGCATAAGGACCTTGAATTTCCATAAACAGATTACATAATGAATCTTCTAATTCGGGGGTCATTACAGGCGGTTTAATGCCTAATTTATCCTTTATAAATGGAATATGTTCGTAATATTTATTATAACCTAATTTTTTTAGAATTTCCTTCGCCTTTTTATTATTTAAAGCTTTTATATCTATTCGTTCCTTTTTAATTTGACTTTTAATATTTTCTAATACTTCATCTGGAATTTGTGTAGTTTCTTTCGCTTGAAATTGTGCTAATATTTCTCTAAAATGGTTTATTCGTTTGTATGCATAAAAACATGCTTCTTTTGGAGGCTCTTTATAAGATGGTTTTTCATTTTCAACAAGATATTGGACATGTTTATAACAATTATTGCACACCATAATTCCTTCATGATCTATGGGAATTAATTCACCTTTTTTACAATATTGACATAGATCTGTTTCAAAAATAAACGAATTTATATCAATAAAAGATTCATCCAAATTAGATAAATATTTTTGAATAGTATCTTTATTTTTAGAATTATCATTTATTTCAGTTGGATTATCAATTTTAAAAAATGAATTTAATAATTTTGTTTTATTATTATCAAGTGAAACCTCCTTCTTATTTTCAAAATAGTCAAATATATGTCTATTATTTGTTAAGTAATAATTTTTCCTTTGCTTTTTTACGCATTTTATTTGCTCATTTATATCCCGAATAGAATCCTTTATTTCTAGTATTTGTTCAATGGAAAATTTTTCCTTTTCCGTTTCTAATAATTTAGTAAAATGTTTCCGCTTTGCTCTTAACTCTGGTAATAATTCAGTTTTATCACTTTCAAACCCTTTTTCCATTTCTTTATGTTTACTATCTAATGTAGTTATGGTTTTTTCATCCAAAACAATTTTTTTGTTTGTTTTATGTTTAAATGACGGCATATTAATACTTTATATAAAAAATTATGATATTCTATTTAATATATAATTTATATTAAATTTATATCAAGTTATAATTTAGTTTATGTTTTCTCTCTAGTATTCAATGAATATTCATATAGATTCTTTTGATACAAGTTTATTACAACCAAATGTTTTAGATATGATGAATTATTTACATAAATATTTAGATGAACAATGGTGCATAAATAAGAAAAATCATTCTTATATTTTAAAAAAACAAAATAATAAATTAGTATTATGTGATGGATTATATATAAAAAATAAATTTAAAATTACTGATGAAAACCCATCAGAAAAATATATATTATGTTTTTTAGATAATGTATTAAATAATGGATGGACAATAAAAAAACAAGAAAATAATTATATTTTTATTAAAAATCATGAAGGTAAAAAGGAAATTTTTTCAAATAATTATATAAATACATTTATCAAAGAAAATTTTAATTTTAATTTAATTAAATAATTAAATGTAGGTATATTCGTTTTTGTGTAAAAAAAAAATATTTAGCAATAATATAAACCATGGGAGGTGGATTAATGCAACTCGTAGCTTACGGTGCCCAAGATGTATATCTTACAGGCAACCCTCAAATTACTTTCTGGAAAGTCTCTTACAGACGCCACACAAACTTTGCTATGGAATCCATAGAACAAACTTTTAACGGACAAGCCGATTTCGGCCGCCGTGTAACATGCACAATCAGCAGAAATGGTGATCTTGCTTACAGAACTTACCTTCAAGTAACTCTTCCTGAAATCAACCAACACATGAAGAACACCAGCGGTGGTGCTCAACAAGGTGTCTATGCCCGTTGGTTAGATTTCCCTGGAGAGCAACTCATCTCTCAAGTAGAGGTCGAGATTGGTGGTCAAAGAATTGACCGTCAATACGGTGACTGGATGCACATCTGGAACCAACTTACTCTTTCATCCGAACAACAACGCGGATACTACAAGATGGTTGGAAACACCACACAACTCACCTTCATCACTGATCCTTCTTTCAACGATGTTGATGGACCTTGTGAATCCAACGCCCCTCGTCAAGTATGTGCTCCTCGCAATGCTCTTCCCGAGACCACTCTTTATGTACCTTTCCAATTCTGGTACTGCCGCAACCCCGGACTTGCTCTTCCCCTTATTGCTCTTCAATACCACGAAGTTAAGATCAATCTTGACATCCGCCCCATTGATGAGTGCTTATGGGCTGTAGGAACTCTTGGAGAATGCACTGGATCTGGTAAGGTCACAACCGCCTACAACCAATCCCTTGTTGCTGCTTCCCTCTATGTCGACTATGTCTTCCTTGACACCGACGAGAGACGCAGAATGGCTCAAAACCCCCACGAGTACCTCATTGAACAACTTCAATTCACTGGTGATGAATCTGTCGGTTCTTCTTCCAACAAGATCAAGCTCAACTTTAACCACCCCGTTAAAGAGCTTGTCTGGGTTGTTCAACCTGATGAGAATGTTGACTACTGTGCTTCTCTTGAATGCAAACAAACTCTCTACAAGGTTCTTGGTGCCCAACCTTTCAACTATACCGATGCTATTGATGCCCTTCCTAATGCCATCCACTCTTTCGGTGGTAAAGATGCCGTAGCCAGCACTACTGTATCTTTCATTGACCAAGAAGGTCTTTTCCACGATGCCGGTGCCGTTGATGTAGAGGGTACTGGATGGTACCATGGCGCCGTCAGCTCGCAATACACTCAACCTCATCTTGGGAAAGCCACTGATTTAGAGAACTCTGGTGTATCTGATGCCGGAACATTCGTCCTTGCCGAAACATCTCTTGACATGCACTGCTGGGGTGAGAACCCTGTCGTAACTGCCAAGTTACAACTTAACGGACAAGACCGCTTCTCTGAGCGTGAGGGAACATACTTCGACCTTGTTCAACCTTACCAACACCACACCAGAAACCCCGATACTGGTATTAATGTTTACTCTTTCGCCCTTCGCCCTGAGGAACACCAACCTTCTGGATCTTGCAATTTCTCCAGAATTGACAACGCCACTCTTCAACTTGTTCTTTCCAACGCCACCGTTGAGGGAACCAAGACTGCTAAGGTCCGTGTCTACGCCACCAACTACAATGTCCTCCGTGTCATGTCTGGTATGGGTGGTCTTGCTTACTCCAATTAAGCATTTTATACATTTCATATTTTTATCAATTTCTGTTAAGATTTTGAATTAAAATAATAATTACTTAATAATAATTATTATTTACTTTAAACACCACATCTTTAATGGGTATAATACTAATAATATATATATCATAAATCCAGACCTATTCTGATTATTTTTATATTTATAACCAAAAATTTCAAAATCCCATGATAATTTATCAAAAACACATTTCTTTTTTGTATTCCATATAACTATTATACACAATACGACCCCTAAATAATATGATAATAAATATTTATTAGTTGATAATAATAGTACTAGATATATAACGACAACAAAAATATAATGATTATACATTAATATATCACTATTCCAGCTTACAAAACATGAATAAAATGTAGATAATTGACTTAATAATACACTTATTATTATTATCATATCAGTAGTAGAGAATGTATTATATTTTGACAATAACAGCCATAACAATACTGTAAAAAATATACTTAATATAACGCATATACTAATTTTATTTTTATTAATCCATTGTTGTTTTGGAGATGATTTATTTAATATTTTAATCATTATATATATATTATAAATTTTTTATTTTAACATTTAATACTTAATTTATAATATTATCATTATATTATATACTATGAAAGGTAGATATTTAGATTATGGGCATATGTATGAAGGTAAAATGGTGAGAAAAGAATTAGATAATATTACAAAAAACTCTATTAAATTACATGATCTTCTTCATGATGCGGATGATTTACCAGAATGGGTAAATAAAAAGGTTTTTTTAGCCAATAATTATTTAAAAACTGCAACAGATTATATTGATAGTAAAATTACACACAGAAATCATACTATAAAATCTAAGAAAAAATCTAAAAGAAGATCTAAAAAAAATAAAAGTAAAAAATAAATCCAAATATAATCCAAATAAAAAAATTAATATCCCAGAATTGTGGTTTCCACATTAATATATCTTGTAGTGGATATATTATCATTTTATATGCACCATATGGAGAAAAATAATCATTCCTCCACCATATATTTCCTATTTGTGGTGAAAATTGTATATAACATAAATATAAAATTGTTACTAGTAATTCTATTACTATTAACATTTTCTCAAGTATATATATAATGGAATCAAAAAATTTATTTTTCGGTTTAGGATCAGTATTAATAATAATAATAATTCTTTCTATATTAGGAGTTTTAGAGCCCAAAAATATAAATCCAGTTAAAGAAAAAGAAGTCATTGTAGAGAGAAGGGGTGGATATTACTACCCTCCTGTATTTTATAACGGAGGACATAGAAAAAATATAGTTTATATTCCTGATATGTACAACAGACCTGATTTTTATAAACATGGCTCATATGCAAGACGCAATGCTAGAAGAAATTGGAGAAGAGATGGGAGAAGATATTATAATTAAACAATATAAATATAATCTCTATTATATATTTATATTATGCAGATTTTCGTTAAAACACTTACTGGTAAAACAATCACATTAGAAGTTGAATCTTCCGACACTATTGACAATATTAAACAAAAAATTCAAGATAAGGAGGGTATTCCACCCGACCAGCAGAGATTGATTTTTGCTGGAAAACAGCTTGAAGATGGTCGCACATTAAGTGACTATAATATCCAAAAAGAGAGCACACTTCATTTGGTGCTCCGATTAAGAGGTGGATATATTTAGGTGAAATACCGACAAATCATTAAAATAATAATATAAACATATATCAATATATATATTTATATGGAGTGTTCTAAATGTAAAGAAGAAAAAGAATTAATGCCTAGAAGAAAGGTTTGTAGAACTTGCTATAATAAAGAAAAAGTTATACAAAGACAAAATCGTATTCCAAATGAACGAGAAGAAGAATGTCGAAGATGTTGTCAAATAAAAACTATTCCAAAAGGTAAAACATGGTGTAGAGAATGTAAAAATGATTATGAAAAATTAAGAAAATCAAAATTTACTGAAACGAAGAAAGAAGAAGAAAAACAAAAAAGTCAAGAATATTATAAAAAAGTTAAAGAAAATGTTGGTGAAGTTGTTATTGATATTACTGAAACCAAAATATGTTCTGTTTGTAATGAAAATAAAACATTAGATGAATATTTTATTGCAAAATGTAAAGGAACAATAAGGTCAGCATGTAAAGAATGTTTATCCAAAGATAGAAAAGAATATTATGAAAATAATAAACAACAAACAATAAAGATAAATACTGCTTATACAGTAAATAGATGTAAAGTAGATCCTGAATTTAAATTAGAAAAAAATTTAAGGTGTCGTTTATATCATGCCTTAAAAAACCAAAAAGCAGATAAAAAATACAGAACAAAACAATTAACAGGTTGTGAATTATCATTTTTAAAAGGTTATTTAGAAGGCAAATTCACAGAGGGTATGTCGTGGGAAAATCACGGAGAGTGGCACTTGGACCATATAAAACCATGTTGTAGTTTTGATTTAAAGGAGGAAGAAGAACAAAAAAAATGTTTTCACTATACAAATTTACAGCCATTATGGGCTCAAGATAATTTATCAAAAGGAGGCAAATATGAAGCAAGTATTGAGAATTAGATTTATTATATAAATGTTTTTATTTATTATATAAAAGATTCAAATGAGTTATAATATAATAGATATTCTTTTTGTGATAATATCCAAAAAGAGAGCACACTTCATGTCGCACTCCGGTTAAGAGGTGGTGAAATGTAATCTCCTTGTATATTTGTTTTGGCTCTAATTAGGAAATAATGAAGTTAATGTATCACAATTACCACCATCAAATTTTGCAACATATTTAACAGAGTTAGGCATTGTATGTTTATCACTATCATAATAAAATTCCCAAGACAGAAATCCAGAAATAGCACCATTTTTAACACAATCATATATATCACCTTCGAATTGTGCATATGTCCCGCGATTAATAGATAAATCTTGTGGAAATATATTAGTAGGTATATTTCCATAACCACCTAAACGATTAGCCAATATATGACCAGCATCACAATTTTGTTCTCCGTCATCTTCTAATAATCTAGAATATTGTTGTGTGCAACTGGTTGTTTCAGAACCATTATCTAATGAATCAGGTGTAATAGTTCCAGAGGCTGAAACAACAACTTCATAATTATTATGTAAGTTATAAATATAATTTATATTAGCAGTACCATTACCCATAATTACCTTATTATTACCTTCTATTGGACAGGGTACTGTAGTACATACACAACTAGAATGTGTTAAATTTAACTGTAAAAATAATAAAAAAAAAGAAGCCCACATTATATTATTGATTATATAAATTCATAATATAATATATTTCTAACTTAAAATAAAGCATTTACAAAATTGGTAGTAGCATCGTTATTATTTTGTGTTGTAACTGAAAATCCAGGAAACGCATTAACTTCTATTATTTTTCCTTCTTGAAAGTAAGGGATAGACAAATCAGATGTCATATAATCTATTCCAGAAAAATTTAATCCTAATACTTTATTTATCTGATAAAACAAATTCATATTAATGGGATGAATTTCATAATCATGTCTATATTTATTTTTTGCTCCATTCGAAATATTAATAACATTTGTTACAGTAATCATCTTATTCTTTTCTGGTATATCGTTTAATGAATATCCTTGTTGCTGTATCAAATCCTCATTTATGTTTAATATTGGTTTAGAATTAGTTTTCTTAGGATAATCCTTAATTAATGTTTTTATATTACTTATACCATCTCCTATTATAATAGGTTTAATATCTTCACTAGCATAAATAAACTTATCATTTAATATCATTATCCTATACTTATTTCCTTCACATTGTTCTTCAATTATAATTGAATTTTTACCTTTATTTTTTAAGTAATCTATTTTTTCTATTATTGTATCATTTGATATTATATTAGTAAATACATCCTCGCCTTTTTGACCCCAACTATATTTTATTACCAAAGGAAATGACAATTTATTATTTATTATTCTTAAGTTTTCATTCTTACCTATATCATTATTCCATGTTACATAATTACACACAGGTAATCCATATTCAGAAAGTATTTTATTTGTCTTTGCTTTATCTGCAACTAATCTAGCTGCTTCTTTGCTATTAAAATTATTATGATAATTAACCTTCTTATTATTTTTTATTAATACCTCATTATCTGTATCTAGGATAATATTATGTTTGTTATAAACATTTTGTTTCATATTATCACTTTGCACAATCATACCCTCAATCGTTGATGTCTTATATAAAAAAATATATATTGCTGCTAATATTATAAGTATTATTATTAATTTTATTAATTCTATTTGCATAATATAATATATATATACTTAAAATTTACATGAATCGTGTAAAATTTCTTGTTTTAAAACGGCAATTCTAGTTAAACTTTTAACTCTAGATAATGTAGATGTAAGTTTCGATAATTCATTTTGTAAATGTTCCATCTCCTTTATTAATTTAATAGCATCTTCACTAAACTGTTGATGTTGTGATTTTCTAATTTTCGTTATAATTTCATTAGGTGACATATCTAGTGGTATATGTTGTTTTCTTTTATATAGTGGATTATTTCTTTTGTATTTATCTATAGGTTTTATTGAGGATCCATTAATAATCAAAGTATTCATATGTCTAATTAATATAATACATTAATTATTTATTATATCAATTATTTTATTATTTTTAGTATATATATATGCCGAATGAAATTGAAGAATATATTAAAAAAATTACTAAATATGAAGTACCATGGTGTAATTTGATGGGGTTTCGAAATCCGTATATAGATCCATTCTCAACATATATTTCAAAGCAAATCCCCGACTTTGATTATCAAGCATTTGAAACATATACAAAGCATAATTTTGTATATGACAAATTATGGGTTGCTAAATCACAGGGGTTATTATGTGGTAAATTATCTAATTTAAGACAGAATGATAATATTTCATTACCTATATTTATTAAACCCAGATGGGGACATGAAACCGCGACCAGTAAAAACTGTTTTAAAATTAAATCATGGAGTGAAGTAAATAATTATAAACATATACCTGATATGATGTGGTCAGAATTTATTGATGCTAGAGAACAAATGACAGATTATATATTATTAGATGGAAAAATAGTATACCAAATAACATATGTTTATTCTGATTCCCAAAATGAATTTATTGATGATTGGAAGTATGTTAGTCCAGATAATAAACCTATTCCAAAAATTACAGACTGGGTCAATAGAAATTTATCTGATTTTACTGGAGCAGTGAATGTTCAATATCGTGATGATAAAATTATAGAAGTTGGATTGCGATTAGCACGAGGAGGTGCTTACATATTAAGCACAAAAAATAAAACATTAATAGATAATATTAATAATGTTGTAGAAAATAGTACATGGAATTATGGACTAGACAACGAAATGAAATTTGACCCATTCTATTCTTTTAAATGCTATACAACTTTACCATTATTTTATATCTTTCCACAGTATTATCTAGATCATCT
>WLWF01000791.1_pt1 | contig 29352 bp, 40 predicted proteins | sample 6718331 | NCBI WGS metagenome assembly WLWF01 (sample SAMN12718692, study PRJNA515312) | sponge metagenome | isolation source: marine sponge | host: Mycale hentscheli | place: New Zealand: South Island, Marlborough, Capsize Point | collected 2003-05-01
GGAGTGTATTTTCAATGTCAGATTCCTTTACGGACACACTCGTCATGAATGCATTTACTGGAATAATTGGACCATACAGATTTTTTTCTTTAGCCAATCCATCATATGGTGTTATAAATGATTGCAAGGCATTTTCAAATCCATAATTGTTATTTGTATCTGATACAACAAACTGGACTTGTGTATTATCTTTTCCTACTAATCTTTCATTGGTTGCAAGATCTTTAGATATTTTAACACCTTTAATAAACCATGTATCGGCTTTAATTTTTCTTAGATCAAACTCTACTGTTGGGGCCGTACCATTACCTTTTGCAGAAATTGATGGTGCTGTGATTCCAGATACAGTAAAATCTGATTCCTTTAACCCACCTGCACGAGGATTAATATAAACCATTTCAACAGAACCTGCTTTAGCTGCCCATTGTTGGACTTTATTATTGTACCAACCGAGTGGTGATGAATCACTAAATGGTGACCCATTAATCTGAGCTTCAATTGATACAGGGGAAATTGTTGCTGGTAGGGATCCTAGTGTCGAACCTGTTCCACCAAAACGGGTCTGTGTATTGAGTCCTGCTGCTCTGAGTGCTTGCTGAAAGCTGAACACATCATAACGCTTCATATCATTGAATTGATATAGAGGAAATCCTGCCGTTATTTCTGTTGTGTCCGTCTGACTGTACAGATTATCAGCTCCATAGAACACCGCCGCACCTGTTCCCGATGGTGCGTATGGTGAGGATACTGCCGTTTTAAAGTCTGCTAGACTGACACCATCGTCAACAAAGTTACCCTGATCGGCACCAAAGAAACTCAGACGATCTCTTACTTCAAGTGATATCCAGTTACTGTCGGTGAATCTATTATCACTCTGAGCAAGAGCAATCCAACTATATCCATCTGCTTGTTCTATGACACCGGCAGGTAAAGAAGCTACGCTAGTATACCCTGTACTCGGTTTATACACAGACGCGGTTTTAATATCTGTTCTATTAGTACTATTATTGCCCACGCAAAGGAAAAGAACTCCATCACCTATTGTTGGATCAAAGATAAAGCACTGCTGAGTTTCTGGACCTTTGGATGAATCATATCTGTCGTAGATTGTAGATTTTTGCCAATCTCTTCTGGGGAAGCATAAACGGTAATTATCACGAAGAACTCTCTGAAAGTAACAAGCTGATAACCAGAAGTCATTGAGACTTTCAAGGTCGTTCTGTGGAATTTCTGTAAACGTGTTTGAATTCAAAGAAACGTATTGATTACCAGAGTAGATCAATTCACTCATCTGATTCGTGGCATTTTCAAACTTATTTGTTCCAGTGTTTAGAATTTTTCGTACTGCGGTAACCATTAAGCGTATCCTCCTATGGGACAAGATCCTGATGTTTCTCTGCCGTCATTTGGTGATGTGTTTCCGGAAGCAGCACTCAAAAACGCAAAGTCGTATATATTTAGTATTCCGAAAGAAGAACCAGATATGTTTACGGTATCTGACCAGTCAGGGAATGCATAGGTTGTCATGTTTGTGTATGTGTTCCCAGTCGCACCACCAGTGATTCCACTGTGTAGCGTTGAACCAGAACAGCCAGCCGTGGATTCTATACTTAGAGTATCTCCAATTGTGTATGGGAAGTAGTTACCTATTATCGCAATTTCTTCTCCGGTCCCAGTTCCGTCATATGCACCCTCACCAAATACAGTTATATCCCATTCATTGAATTTGGGGATATTTTCATTCGATACTGTATTATCTCTTCTTTTATCATCACCAGATCTCAGTTGAGAGTTTGTTTGATTTAAGTTTGTCTGATCAGTCGATACTTCTACGAAATACCCGTTTGAAGCCGGAACTATATGCTTACTAATATAATCGGCAATATTTTTCCTGACTCTTTCATTGAGGGTTATATTGTCTTGGAAGAAAAGTTTTACAACTAATAGATTACCATCCACGACTTCTGTTTCGGTAAAGGAAGCACCCAATAAAGTATTACAAAAATACTTGACTGAATTATCTGTTCCTTTTCCATCAACAAATCGGGGTTTGACATTGTATAAAAAATTTCTGATCGTTTGGGGAGTAATTAAACCATTTACTTGGAGTGCGAACTTCAATGAATCAGGTAGATAGTTTGACAATAGAAATAGTGTTAGTTCTGGTGGACAGGTTTGTACATCCTTTAGGTCTTCAAAATTGTCATCTAGAATATAACCGCTACCACTTCTGGAATATAGCCAGTTGTAGTATACCTGAAATATTTGCATAAAGTTCGTGTTAGACATTTCGTTCCTTTATCCACGCTGGAAGAGCCGGACTGGTTTTGACGTTGACTCTACTTGTGGGATAAACTAAGCCGTTAATCGTTTGTATGACTCCTACTAGTGGATTAGGTTCTTCACCACCAGCATCATCCTCACCATCAGGTCTTGGGGGTCTTACACCAAGGTCGGGTCGTTCATCATAACTACCAGTAGCAACACCAAGATCACTGGGTTTAGGTTTGGGTCTACCATCACCATCAGGTCTTGAGGGTCTTACATCAAGGTCAGGTCGTTCATCATAACTACCAGTAGCAACACCAAGATCACCCACATTAAACTGTCTACCCCAGTTAGTTAAAAGAAGACTTATATCAGCGCCTTCCACAAAACCACTTTCATTAATATCGGATCTTCGATTAACTGCGGCACCTGTGGGTTTATTAAAGTCATTAAGAAGAGTAGTTAAATCAGCACCGTCCACGATACCATCCTGATTAATATCAGCTCTCGACGGATCCGAGAAACTTTGATCGTTAGTATCTATATCAATCCTCAATGTCGTCCTATCGTATTGTGGGAAACTCCCTCGCACATCATTACCTACAGCAAGTAGTTTGTTTCCCTTCGAAACAGATCCTCCGTCAAGACCAAGAGAGTTATAGAGTGATAACATATTAGGATCCCGTTATCTTTGGATTTGCAAGAATTTCATCTTTGACTTTGATTTCACCGGGTGTAAGATTAAGAGTGATACCTCTGATTACTTGAAATTTATTTGGATCTAACTCAAATCTACCAGAAGATGGATTATCTGAGCTTAGTGTACCACCTGAATATGTAATTAAATTGTTAGATACTGTTGCGACTCTAAATTCACCTCCGATGCTGATATTCTCTTGGAAAGAGATTGCAAAGGTGGTTCCCTCTGATGTAAAATCTATTGAGTTTTTGAAATCAAATTTACCAGAGAGACCAATCACACCACCAGAAGCGATACCTGTAAAATTGCCTGTTGTTTGTTCTTGTGACCTTGGTATTTTTGTTGTTTCCAATTTTATGAGACTCGCATTCAAAGCACTACTGAACGTCTGATTGAAGCCACGTCTGTATGTCCTATTGAAGTTCTCTACTGATGAGTTCGACGTGAAGGTAATATCAACTTCGAGTGGCTCTCTGTACTCGAATGTAGTTCCGAGCATGACTTCTTCGGCAAAGTTGGTTTCAATTTCAGAAACCACAGAGCTAGTGAGAGCTAGAGAGTCTCCTGCACCAGAATTTAGTGAGGTATCAAACAACGAGAACAATACCTTACCCGGCGTTTGTTCGGCTGCTGAATTACTACCATAGACAGATATGCTATTCAGAGGATTTGACCCAGTGGTTACCAGACCAGTATTCAGAATTCCTACTTCGTAGTCTGCTATGGATACGAGTCTACCACCACCAACAAAGTTTCTGGGTGCCGCAAATTTTACTACATCAATATTTGGTGAACTGTATCCACCACCAGAAACTGTACCGGAATTTGTTATTGATGTCCCACCATCCAGTCCTGTAAAATTAGTTGTTCCGTTACCACCAGCACCTGAGCTTGATACGTATGATATGAATACAGTTTCCGTTTCTCCCACACCACGTCCAACAGAAGATCCTTCTGTTACTCTAGGCGCACCAAAGTAAACCGTATACCCATTACGAGTTGTTTCGATATAATACACTCTACTAGAAGCGGACAAACTGGAGTTTGTATTACTAACTCTAGTATAATCTTTAAGACCATCAGCTTCATTGACCTGAACCCGAAGAGTTCGTGGATCGAGTTTTTTATTGTTAATGTTGAATTTTTGGTTAGTATAGTCAACAGTTACAGGGGAGTTAACTACAACCGATGATGACTGGTAGAATTTGAAGTTTTTAGTTTCTCCGGGAGTAAGTTGATTAGTCGTAGTATCAGTATCATTCACAGGATTTACGTAAATAAATGTATACCCTATACCATTCTTTACTCCTGATACAGACGTGTTATATGGTATAAGTGTTCCAGTATTTGCTGTGGTATTATTAAGTGTTAATGTTACTGTTGATGCGTTTCTATGGTTTATTGTGTAGCCTAGCGGCTTTGACAGTGAAATTAAACTCTCGACTCTTTGAGCAGAGTCGAGGAATGATTCGTTCATGAGCATGTTTGAGTAAAATGCATAATACAAGGTGTTGTATGATAACAAGTCAACTACAGTATTTGCTATAGAGCCATCGAAATCTACATCAAGTTCATTATCTGGGTTGCTTAGAAAACTTTTAAGATTTTCTTTGATATCATCAAAATCTAAACTTCCAAGTTGTATTGGTTGTGTGCTCATTTAATTTTCCTGTATAACAATTCTTACATTGTCAATGTTATCATTTTTTGAAGATTTTAGTGTATATGTAACGAGTAGTTCAACATTTCCGTCGTCTAATATAGTATCGGGGTTTAAGATTTCCATATCTTTAAAAGTTACTCTAGGTTCATATCTATTTATATTGATTCTTGCGTCTTCTGCCAGAAAGACAAAATCTGCCATATTCATATTGGACAGTGCGTAGTACATACTTTCAAGTCCAACACCAAATCCCGGTGTAAATGGCTTTTCATTCTTACGTGTCAATAAAATATTTGTAATAGATTGATTAATCGCTCTACTATCTTTGCTGACACTCACATCTCTTGTGAAGGTATTGGTGTCAAAGTCTAAATTGAAATCTCTTCCCTTAGCCATTATTCTGGACTTTCTATCTTAGAGTCTCGTATTAAAGTCAAAATCATTTTATAATTTTGTAGAGAGGGTATTGCGTGCCGTATATTTGATATAAGCCAACATCCAGAATACTTTTCACCGAGCGGACTATTGTCAGTTGGTATATTAATGAATTCACCCAATCTCACATTTAAATTACCGGGAATTATACAAACAGCCTGCTGTGCAGTATATAGGTTTATTAAAGCATTTCTGTACAGTGGTGTTTTCTTTCCTGTGGACCAGAATGTGCTATAAGTTCTTTGAGCTTGGAATGTGCTATAGTAATGTTTTCCGTGACACTGAACGCCACATGAGCTTTCGAGCGCATCTGGATCTAATATAAAGTAACCTGCATATTCATCATCATCACTACAGACTGTGATTTCCTTTTTAGCAAATGCCATTTCTTCATCAGTTGGTTCTCTGAACAATGGTACTGCGGATGCTTCTCCACTATTTCCGCCAGTACACGGACAATTACATAAAGAGTTTTCTGCACTACATCCAGAATTATCTGTACTTCCTTTTATGTTAATGCAGTCAAAATAATCCTTGTTTAGTACAATACTTTCATTTTCGGTATATCCGACTTTTCTATTTACTTCTGCTCTTATGTTTGGATAATCATTACTCATGTTGAACATTTCCCGTCGTGATCATTTTCTGCTGTAAATAGGTAGACTATTGGATTTGTTTCCTCTAGTACACCTTTCTTTGGTTCTGGACTAGCATTATCAGAAATATCGGGTCTTACATCTTTATCGTCTCGTTCCAGAGTTGTGACTTGCTGTGTGTCTGAATCAATAAGAGACAACTCCGCTGTTGAACCACCAAACGTTGTCGGAAGATTCTCGGTTCCCAATATGAGATTAAGTAATCCCACAACAGCATTTGGTCCAGTTTTTTCTATCTCAGCGGGGGGTTCGTATTCTATTGCAGCAGATGTAGAATTAGTTTTTATTTCAATTAGATCTGAAGCCTGAACTGAAGACATTTCAACAACAGATCCCATATACTTCTTTGGTATTGAACTTGTACCTTCTCCTGCATTAGATCCTGCTGTCATACCACCAATAGGCATCAAACTGAATCCTGATGGATAGTTGAACCCCTTTGTGTTTATACCCGCACCAGTAAAGGCTTTATTATTCGTTAGTTCCATTGTGTTGTATGATGTAAAGAGACTGCGCCTTCCACCACTGACAGGAATAACAAAGAATTCTTGTTCTTGATTTATACGGTATTCCTGTCCACCTGCACCCTCTGAACCCGCTATGTTTGGTAGACCAAACGATAAGGTAATGCCCTCTTCACCACCAGAGTTACCAGCAAAATAAATTTCGTGCTCACCTGTTGCTGGATTTATGTCTATTTGCGAGATGTAATCATAATATTCAAAAGTATCAAAATCTTGATATGTGGCACCGTGTAGATCTTCCGCAGTCAGACCAAAGGCACCCACAGTAATTCCCTGTGGAACAAGAATCTTTGGCCACACATCAACTTCTACAAATGAGTACCTGTATAGATTATCGAGAGTAGTCCCTCCGCTTAGACCAAATGGTACAAGATTCCTATCATAGTCTTCACCTTCAGCGGGAGATCCACCGGTTGCTCCTACTAACATAGCCAAGAATTTATTTCCACCAACCACGTTATCACAGCAAACTGAGTGTCGGTATCTATTCCATTGTTCTTTTAGATCAGAAAGAACTGCATATGCCAGCTTACCTTTCTCGACAGCATTTCTAGCTTGTACAATTGTCTCCAGTCCAAGTTCACCCGTTGTGCTATTAAACTTATATGGTAACTCTGTCATATCAAACATTGTTTGCCACATATACTTATTTTGACGACCGCTCGCATAATCATCATTTTTAGTTGGGAATGGTTTATACAAGTATGATGTATCAAAATAACCATACACCGAATCAAACAGGCGACCAAATGCTGGGTTCTCTCTTCCGCCCTCTATCTTCTTACCAAGTAATGGATTTGCAGAATCTATATCTTCTTCACTCGAATCCTCTTCTCCGATAAAAAAGTCGGCATATTCATAAACAACGTCATCTTGTTGTAGATGTGTTGCAATACTCATAGCGTCATGGTAATACGTGTTTACGGGCATTCCGATTATACTCTTATCATGCACACCGCTTTCGTTATCATCTTCGGTAGTTTCTACATCGATTCCGTTGTAAATTCCTCTGTAGTTTGGTTCGATCATCCTGTAACGAGAGCCAAATACACCCGCTTCTTCTAGTTCCAATAAATCAGTATCTTTTATCAGCTTAAATAATTCAATTCTTTTTCCTACAGTTTCATTCATCGTAAACTGATATGTGTGATATCCTTCGTTTTCTTCTCCGTTTACATAATTCTTATTATAGAGACTTGCGGTTCCTCTACTCTCATCAGATATTCCTCCACCAATAGGAACATAGTGCCATTGTCCATATGGTAGTGATTGATAAAAAACGTATGATGGGTTTGATTCTTGTGCTACACCTGCGTCTTCTTCTGTTCCGTCTTCGTTCTTAGTTGATCCTACAGTTGGAATTGCGTAATTCAAGGTTGATTGTATTAGAGTGTTTATACTCGGGATGGTTTTTTCTTTCCCCCAAGGATATAATGATTGGTTTCTCTTGAACCAAACACCATTAGATGTTGAAAATATTTCAGGCTCAATTTGAGTAGTGTTTTTTATTTCTGCGTCTTCATCAGATGGAGCCATCAATCCAGAACCTTCATCTGATGATGTTATTTCCTTGATGAAATCACTGATTGATGATACATAATCTCCTGATAGAGTAACAATATCATTAGTCTCATAGTTGATTAGGGAACTTTCATATGATGTGAATTCTAATCTATACGAGACTGTTTGGGAAGATCCCATCGTTGCTATACCGGGAGACAAATCAGAAACTACTGAAACATTATATACATAAAGTTCTAGACCATCCACAGAACTGTTTATGGTATCTACAGATGTAGAAAATGACAATTTTAGCATTGTGCCTGTGCCTACCAGATTGCTTATGCTAGGTAGAGAGCTACTTGTGTTACTTGGGTCTGGATCATTTAGGATGATGAATCCATTAATACCAGTTTCAAATAATCCTTCATTTATAGACATTCCACCAAATGTACTGGAAGACTGAAACTGCTCTAATATATTAATATACTGATCAGATCCCCGAGCCTTCAGTTCAATTGCACTAAACGATACATCATTTCTAGCCATTAAAATTACTCGCTATACTTTGTATAACATCACCCACAGCAGACTCTGGTATGATGGATATGTTTCTCTTATCTTCGTTTTCATTTAGTATACTATCTTGTATAGTTTTTGCGTAAAAAAGTGACGCAGATGGGAGGGGTGACGAATTTGGTGTTGTATACAGACCATTATCTGGTCCAGTCTGTCCATTAGCAGATAATATAAACCCTTCTAATAAGGAACAGGTGCCATTAGTATTACCTGAATTATAAGTTAATCCGGCAAAATTAGTTTGACTGAGTGCTACGTAGAATGATCCAGAAAATACAATATTTTTGGTGAATGGATTTATCTTTATATTGTTTTCTGTATCTTGGAAACTATCAAGAGAATTAATATACTTAGATACTCTTTTCATTGTGAACTCATCACCAGAATTCCCTGCGTAATTTGGATCTAATGCAAATGCATCGTTATCACCACCAACATTTGAGGCAACAATTTGTGAATCGTCTGGATATTGTCCATCTGGATTTCTCTTGAAAATATAGAACCTATTATCTTCCTTAAAAAGATCGGTTTCGCTTTGTGCTCCAGTAGATCCAAATTGATAGTTTTTTATCCACATTTTTCTGTATGTGGGATTCCATGATTCGACTATTCCATAGCTGAGTGTTTGGGCAGAAAGATCATCTTCATCTGGTACAAAACCATCAAAATCAGACTTTAATATTATAACGTCCCCAATCGAAGGTTTAGTTCCGGGAGTCTCTAGCATATGAAAAGAATATCCGGCATAATTAGACTCTATCTCAGAAGTGTATTCTTCACCTGTTACTGGCCAGTAATCATCTGATATAATATTATTATACAACAAATTCATGTAATATAATGAAGGATCTTCATACAAAGAAGTGGCTAAATTATCCGGAGATTGGTTACTATCTAATACAATATTTTCAGCTACGTTTGAGCTAAAAACGGGTCGAGTAAATATATTTTTTACTTCGTGCGTAACTCCGTTGGGAAATTTATACTCTATGTTACTAAAAATATCAAAATATGCCATATATTTATCCTCCTACCGAATTACCAAGAGCATTGAAGTATTCAGATCTACTTGTTATTTCACCAGCGTAGTTGAATACATTTTCCAACTCTACGAAGTTGCATGATAGGAAGTAAGAAAATGGTGTTCCAACCTCTCCTCTGCCTTCATTGATGAATGACTGATTATCTAGACCATGGAGGACTGACATCAATACACACACTTTAGGTTTTCCCAACCATTCAGTCGTTATGTCATTACCCTGATTGCTAATTGCTCGCATAACCCAAACGTTTGGGGGCTGCATTCTACTGGCATTTGCAATGTTACCCTGATCAGAAAATTTACCAACAACTGGCATAGAATTTCTTTCAAATACTTCACCTATTGTCTGTGCTCGATATGTACTTGCACTAAAAGACGTAGATTTTAGATTCCAGTTGAAGTTATATTTTCTCTTTGATGAACCAAGATATCCTGCTTCGGTTGTAAGTAATTCGAGTCTTCCTAGCTTGGAGGTTACCTGACCAAATGCATCTGCCTGATATGTGTCAGCAACACCAGTCAGCGTATCTTCTACTGCTCCGAGCAAATCACCAAAACTAGCTGATGGATCAAGTCTCTCTGTGATACTTGGATCGATGGTTCCGAGTGCCTGTGCAAGGTTCTCCATCATAGGAGCGTCTTCTGAGTATCTGTGTGAAGTACCTCTGTTTATCTTGACACCGGGCAAAATAATTGTATCGTTTGGATTCGATAGATTAGCCCTGTCCCTAGAAGTTCTGGGATAATCAAAAGAATTAAAAATTAAGTAGTATGGTGCTTCTGCCGTTCTATTATCAAATCCCCATGCGTATTTAGCCATTTTTACTCCTATGTGTCAAAGTACTACACATATATATGTATGCTATGGCATATAAAACGAAGTACTTACCAGAAAATGTAACAAAATACATGGGAAATCCGACTAAAATCGTCTGTCGATCTACGTGGGAAAGAAAGATGTGTAAGTATCTGGATAATAACGTGAATGTTCTCCGCTGGGCAAGTGAAGAATTGTCGATACCATACCTTTCACCAGTAGACAATAAAATGCACAAGTACTACCCAGACTTTATTGCTGAAGTGAGGACCAAAACAGGTGAGGTCAAAACATTCCTTATAGAAGTGAAGCCATATAAGCAAACGAAGCCTCCTGTAATAAAAAAGAGAAAAACCAAGAGCTATGACACAAACATGAAAATGTATGCTGTAAACGAGGCTAAATGGGAAGCTGCAAAGAAACTTTGCAATGACAATCAGTGGGAATTTACTATACTAACTGAAAACGAATTATTCAAAGGGAAGCAACTAAAATGAGCGTAGGCGGTTTTAAAGATAAACAAAATGTAGATAGTTTGGTATCAGAAAATGGAATTTATAGCAACGGCTTAATGAAGCATAATAAGTTTCATGTTGATATGAATATAAATGCCAATTCTTTATCTGGATCTGGTTATAGTACAGTAATAAGTAATTTACCAGTATTTGCTGCAAGAGTTCCCGGATGGGATGTCGGAACCGTACTAGAGAGTGGTGTCCGTGGGAACGTCAAAACCTTTCCTTACAGAAAAAACTGGACTCAACAACTATTCATTACATTCTATATGGAAAATGAGCCATCGGATTCCATGTATAATGTCATTAATACATGGTGCAATGCTGTAGTTCACCCATCAGGAATTCAACCTTATTATGATGAGGCTGTTGCTGGTAGTTCAATTGATATTTACAATGGACACGAAGATCAGATTCAATGGAAATTTTATCAAGTATATCCACGAGTTCTGTATCCTATAGAATTGAAACCAGTAGAAGACTTTGCACCTATGGTCTTCAGTGTTCAGTTTGTTTACAGATCGTTCGACATATACTCTAGAGGAAATCTGATAGGAACAAATAGTGGTCCGTTGAGTGAACAAGGAAGTTAATTATGAAGATAGATTTACCGATGTATACAACAAAATTACCAGTTAGTGGTAAGACAATAGAATTCACGCCTCTTGTGGTACGTGATGAGAAAAATATAGCCGCGGCAAAAGAAACCGGACAAAATCATGATGGTTACAATACTTTACTTCGAATCATCGAAGAAAAGGCAGATATAAGAACATCCAAACTTTCAGAAACGGATATTATTCATCTGTTACTAGAATTCAGAAAGAAGTCAGTGGGAGAAAAGTTTAAGACAATTTTCATCTGCCCACACTCTAATGAAAAGATCACTCTTGATGTAGACTGCGGTGATATAACACTTAAGGGTAAATCCAAAAAGAGCCAGATAAAAACTGATGATTTGGTTATTAATTTAGTTATACCTAAAAGATTTGAAGATCCCACTTCTGGTATATCATCAATAGAAACAATAGATGAAAAAATAGACTTCGATGCAATCTCAGTTGAAGAAAGATCTGACCTAGTTGAAAATCTGCCTATCAGTGTCAAGAATGATATAACTTCAGCAATTAAAGATTTGTATCACTACAACTACACTTTAAAATATACTTCCTCTGATGTTGAAAGAACAATGCGACTAAGTAGCGCAGAGGATTTTTTTACCTTACTTTTTGTCATGTGAATCTGCCTAGCTTTTATTATCTGAATTTTCAGTTGATGCAGATGTACAGCTACAGCCTTTCCGATCTGGAAAATATGATTCCATGGGAAAGAAAAATATATGTCGGTATGCTAAATGATTATATCAAAGAAGAGAATATGAAAATTCAACAAAAAATAGCCGCAGGAGGAATTGACTAATGGAAGACGAAAAGGATGTTGATATTAAAAATGTTGCCTCTAGTCTGGATGTCGGTGAGGTATCATTTTCACAAATGATGTCTGATCGATCTACACCCCTCCCAGAGTTTTCTTCTCTGAGTGCAGAGGCATTGGAAGATCTTGCACCTTTCACAGATTTCCAACCATCTGCTGCTGTTGATATGACCGTGATCAAAAATAATAAAACTAACAAAGAACTAACTTCTAGTATTCCAGAAGGTCAGTCTGTTAGTGAAAAGGGACGCGATATATCATTTAGGCAAGCAGATCTGTTTGAGAAGCAGACCACCGGATTCCCATCTGAAATAGACACAGAGGAGCTGCCCTCAAATCCTGGCGGGGCAACTCCTCGTGCATCAACGGGGGTATCAAATTTACGGGGTAGTACCGATATCAGAACTAAAGGCAACCCCTATGGATACGCTTAATCCTTAGCGAGTCTCTCGAAGTAATCAAGAGCATCAGTCTCTTCTGCAACGCTCTCAGACTTGCTCTCAAGCGTCTCTGAGGTCTCCTGAATGGTCGGTGCGCTCGTTCCATCGTTAGAACGGATATCATCACCAACAACATCCATAAGACGCTGCTTAAGCTCGTCATACGACTTGAAGTTAGAAGGATCAGTGAACGCTGTGAGCGAGTACTGCTTCTTCCAAAGCTCTTCAAGCTGGACATCATCACCATCGAACAAGGCACTAGGTGAGTCAAACTCAGACTTATCATAGTTGATGAAGCCAGAGATCTTACGAACCTTGAGCTTGAAGTTGGCACCATCCCAGAGTTCAAAGGGATTGACTGCCTTTTCATCAGCGAATTCAGGTTCCATTGCTTCCTGAATCTTGTCGAAGATCTTCTTACCAAACTTGTAGAGGAAGATCTTACCTTCGTTCTGTGGATTGGCAGGATCGCTGATCACCAGAATGTTGGAGATGTACTGGAGCTTACGCTTACGCGCTCTAGCAATATCCTTGTCTGATTCGATACCACTGTTCCAGAGTTCTGAGTTCATCTCTGACACAGGATCCTTCTCACCAAAGGTTGTGCGGGAGTTCTCGATGAACCATCCACCCTTACCTTGGAATCCGTGTGTGTAGAGCTTTGCCCAAGGAAGATCCTCATTGGGTGGTGCTGGAAGGAATCGAATGACGGCATAACCGTTACTCGCCTTGTCCAACTCAGGTCTCCAGAATCGATCATCCTTGTAGGACTTCTTTTCTGATGTTGCTTGAATCTTCTTTGAAAGTTCATCAAGGTTGGAACTGGAACGGGACTTACGCTTAAAATCTGCAAAATCGCTCATGTTAGAGCCTTTCCCCGAGGATCTACCTCGGCCTTAGTAAAATAACAGGGAACTCCCCTGTGCTTAGATCGGTAGTTGTACTTCTTGTTTGGGCAGGATATTGAGGTCTTGACCTTCTACTTTGAGCTTTTCGATGATGGGCTTGGATAGCGACTTAGCTACGATACCCGGTTCAATCTCATGCTTCTCACACAATTCTATCACGGCTTCTAGGTAAGTTCCACCTTTATCTCGAACAATGTTCTCGACTTTCTTGGAAAAGCCCTTTTTTTCTTCGTCGCTTAGAATCAATGTGTTTCTCCTGTTGAATACATATTATACCTTATATATGCTGTCTGTCAAACCCTTATATATAAATTAGTTCATAGGAGACTAACTAAAAATGCCAGATACCGGATCAAATATCATCGTACAAACAGTGGGTAATACCGCTAATCTTGCCACCGATTTCGGAACCAGTGGGGTAAACCTTGCTGATGCCCACATACCACTACAAAAAATGGCTTTCGGTAATTCCGGAGCAGCCATTCGTGTCTCTGCTTCTGATCCACTACCGATCACCGTATCTAGTAGTGATGTTGCCATTGTGATCAGCGGAAACGTAGGAAATTCTGGTGAATTTGGTGTAGGTAACTACAACAACCAATACCTCAAAGTAGCTGGTTCTACCGCAGGTGCAGGTATTACCGTACAAGGAACTGTGAGCGTCACTGCTGGGTCTGAAGGGGTCAGGGTCACCGGAGGTATCATTGCAGGACTGAACTCCACACGAGACGCTGTAGGAGTCACTGGAACTGTCTCGCTCATTGATATTGATGGTACGACAGGTGCCGCAGTTAAATTGTACTCTGGTCTAACTGCCATTGGTGTTTCTGGTGATGCTCTGAAAGTTTCAATTGTTGACGCTGGTATAACCGTTAATGCCACAGTTTCAGCAACCACAGGAGTCACCAATGCAACCGCGACAAGTGCAATCCGAGTCGAGGGTCAAACCGGTGGATTGAACATTCCCGTTACTGTATCAAGTATTACTCAACCATCTGGCTTCACTGCTGGTCAGCACGCAGTAACTGGTATTGGTACTACATTGCCTGCTGCCGCTCTTGGTAGTGGTGTTAAGTTGAAAGCGTTTTCCTCGAATACTGCAACCATATACCTTGGACACACCTCCAATATTGGCACAACTAATGGTTATCCGTTGCTCGCTGGAGAATCATGTTTCCTCGAAATATCGAACTTGAATCTAGTTTCAGCCGTTGGTGGTGCAACTGGTCAAACGATATCATATATTGGTTCTTAATCTAAATGCCTGAATTTTCGCAACAACGTAGATCTCCATATGGCTCTGATGGATTTTACATCCAAGATCTGGGAACAGCCGAGTTCTATGGGCTAGAATTCATTGATACATTTGAAGATAAGATCATACCAAATCAGAATCTAGTCACTCGACCTTCAGTTTTAATTGAAGGTTCGACTATATTACTGGACTATAGTGATAGCGGGAATCCTATTGATAGGAATTTTATTGACACATTGTTCACCTCAATGAACTCTGCCGGAGGAACTTTTTCTAGTGGTTTCACTATAAGTGGTGCGATCTATAATGATCCGATTCGCGACTATAGTGCAGATTTGGCTGCTTCATGTACTCTAAGTAATTACACCAATCATAAGATTTTAGGTACATTTTCGAGTATTGGGAGTACCATAGAAACAAACTTCTATCACCCCGATTTTTTCGAAACCGTACCACAGATAACATCAGTAGTTGGTCTCACGAGCGGGGTCACATTGAACGGATTAATAAATTATCCGACAAGTAAAGATACTAGTTTTATAAGTAATAACTTCCAACTCGGTGACTACGTAGATTTTAGTACATCTTCGAACAATGGTAGATTTACTATCTCTGGTATAACTGTTGATAGATTAGATAGAGAAATAATCACATTCAGTAATACCCTCCTTGTGGCTCCTGAAGATCTGAAAGGTACGAAAGTCACTGTTGGTCATGTAAGAAAAACTAGTAATCTCACTTCTGGTCCGTATGCCATAGAACAAGAAACTACAGTAGTTCATCGAGTCGGGAGTAGTTTGGCTGATGGTGTTGCCATGATTACTATTGATTCTGAAATAGAAAAGCCGCTGGTTCTTAATAGAGGTATCATGTATTTGTTTGTGATTGACAATGCAAGTACAGTAAATCTTCAATTCTTGGATGCAACACAGAACAGTCCATATACAGAGACTGGTATTTATAGTGTTATTGACAGTACAATGAATAAGCGATATACTTTCTTCGTACCAAACAACAATACACCCAATCAATTATACTATAATTCTAGTGGAGATGTTTCTGGAATTGGTGGTATACAGGTTACCGGATCTTATGTGTATACCTATAACACAAAATTCTCAATTCCAACATCTAGTTCATCGACAACATCTTCTGGTGGTGGATTTTATTAGTCTCAACCGCCTACGTTGATGAGGGTGAAACCACCTTCATCACCGGGGAACGTTACTCCGCCGCCGACCGGAGCATATGGATTAATGTATTGAATACCACTAATGGTGAGGATACCCAGAGAAGTTCCTGCTGGACAATCGCTAGGAATCCTGAGCGCAAACGTAGGACCAGAGAAAGTCATTCCAGATACATATGACGCACCATTAATCTTTATGTCACTAACAGTCAGACCACCGAAAGAAAACAGGTTCTGAATCTTATTTAATCCCGACTCTGGTATTGCGGTATAACCAGCAGCGGTGCCGATCATGGTTCCTCCAGCGGTCGGTCCATAGTTATCGAACGAGAACGACGTAAAGGTTGATCCACGACCTGCCGTTATTGCTTTTCCTAATTCAGACCAGTCGCCTGTTGTTACACCAAGAACATTATTAGTTGTCGGCCGACCATAAATTGTTAGTCCCGCATATTCGCTACCGAAAATAAGTCCTTGGCCTGCACCTTTGAAGTCGTTAAATACACTTCCTCCAAAACTAACTAATAGTGCATCATCGTTATCATCTGATGTTTTAGTAAGTAGATTGATTGTTGTACTTAATTCATTCGTGCCGAATGTATTTCCGGCACGAATCTCTATAGAGCAATTGTTGGTTACCCCAAAAGATGTATAGAGAAGTTCACTCTCAGGATGTTTGTCCATAGTATAACCAAGGTAAATACTACCATGTTCACTACTTATTTCTGCTCCGTCTGTGCCGGGGCTACAATAAAAAGAATTGGAAATTGGTAAATTTGATAATATCGGTTCGGTACTGACATTGGGTGGAATATTTCCACTTTGATCTACATTAATAATTTTTGTGACCGGTTTACTTTTTTTTCCATTTCGATCGGTAGCAACAACTCGAACACTCATTTTTCTACCATTCGCCCAAGCAGGTACAGTTGTTGTTTCTGAAGTAGACACAGAGTCTCGCATGTCAAAATAATTATACCAGTTTTGACTTATTTCATCTGCTTTATAGAGAGTAACTCCAGGCGCATATCCCTCTGAAGATAGATATTCGTTTAATTTAGGAATCACAGTTTCGAGGAGACGAACACCGTCAGCTTGTCTTGATGTGAGTAATGTACCCTTTTCTTTGTGTATAACAAAGGTTGTGCTACCACTGTCACAACCGAACATTATTTGTGATGGTATTCCCAAGGAAAACTCATCAACAATCGCATTGGTCGATGAAACATTACTCCCGGCGGGTAGAGGGAGTACAGTGTTCTGTGATTTTAGACAAAATATGTCTGCTGATGAACCCTGGCCAGGTCTCCAACCATCGTAAAATTCATTATAGTACTTAACATCTTTCCCTACGATCGGTTCACTTAATTTAAAAATAATTAGATCGCCGCCGTTAGGGGTGCCGCTGATACTAGTAACTCCTGAAAGGGCTGAACAGAAACCACCATTACTATCAAGATAACTAGCACCAGCAGAGAGTCCACCGTTTGTCAGAGTAACATTGAATGTAGCACCATTTCTTTCCATGAACTGTAGAATCGCATTACCATCATCCGCTCTACCAAAGCCTCTATCCGTTCCATTCAATTGACATCCATGTGCTGTGCTCGCAACATGTTCTGGTGTTAATAAGAACATTGACTTATTTCCAGAATTCCACGAAATTATTTCAGAGTAATTAGCTGTTCCCCCACCATCAGCAACCCCTCTTTTTCCAATTTGTACACTTAAGGCATGGTTATTAAATCTTCGAGGTTTTAGAAAAAAACCACTGAGATCAGCGTAACCATCAAGGAAACAATTGGAATTTGTACCATTGATAAGTGCCTTTACTCCACCACCGCTGCCACTTGTCGGTAGGGCGCCATCAAAGTCATCGTAGGTGTAGTAATCGTGAAAAGGACCAGAATATCCTTGAGGAAAAATATAACTCATCAGTCAACTACACTCCATTCATAGCTATAAGAAACCGCAGGGCCACCCTTGGTCGAAGGAGTCGCTGTCACACTCTCACCGATAGATAATGAATCACCAACGAAAGAGAATGAAATATCAGAGATTCCAAATGCAACTGAAGCATTATCATCGTAGGAATTCTCTTCTTCCTCTTCACGCATCATAGCAACCATCGCAGTATATGTCATATACTGAGAAACCGTCAACTCTTCTAATGTGTCTGCGTTAATATAACGTTGTTTTTTAATATCAAAGAACCATCGAGTACCGTTCTTCAATGTAATAATATTGGAAGGCTTCTCAATGGCTGGTCTTGCTAATTCTTTTTCTTTGTATGATATCTGCTGCTCAAGGAGAACTTGTTTATTTACTTCTTCTTGGACGTAGAATTGCTTAGACTTTTCTAGTGCTTCTTGAGTCTTCTTAGAACGAGTATAATAGCTGGGTTTAGACTCGAAGAACCCAATCTTACTCGCAAAGTTTTTTGATGATGATACTCGTTTCATACTACGAGTATTTATAATAGCTCCGGGGGGACTCGAACCCCCATGAGGTTTACCCTCGACGGATTTTAAGTCCGTTGCGTCTGCCAATTCCGCCACAGAGCCGTTGATTAATCAGAAAGAAATTCACCAGTGTGATCAACACTGTCTTGGATAAAGTTAGTCAGAGCCTCTGGAATAGACCAACCAGTGGTTCCATTATCGTACTTCACTTCAACCAATTGATTACCTTGACGGTCAACTTTGGTTGTAATCACTTGACCTTTTTTCTTAGTGGGAAGGTGAACCACTTCTTGTAGAAGAGTAAATGTTTTCATCAGTATACCAGCCTTTCGAATCCAGTGGGGGTTGAGTAATAGATTTTGTCAAATATGAGCTTGCACCATGGAGTACATAGAGAACAAGGCCGAGATAGACGAGCATCAGCAAACCTGTTGAACCGAAAATTAAACAGCTCAAGATTTTGTCTCTCCTTACATCGGAGGAGTGCATCCAATTCTGAGTGTACTTCGTCATAACGGTATCCAATCTTTTTTGCTTTCGGGTGCGATTTCAATTGATTCGTACCTATAGATATAACTTTATTACGCACAAGTATCAGAGATACGTGACGTTTAGTTCTATCATTATTGAGTGCATATGGTAATGCTATCTTAGACAGTCTTTTGAATTTACGTTCATTCATAACACGCTCGGCAAGACTTGAACTTGCGACCTGTTGATTAGAAGTCAACTGCTCTATCCGACTGAGCTACGAGCGCAGGAAATTATCGGACCTTTTTTCCATTACCCTTGCGAGATGTTCGTGACAAGGCATTACCCTTTTTGCTCTTAGAAGAGCGAGGGCTTCCGACCTTGATCATGTTGTTTACGTGCTTAGAATGTTGTGATGAGTTTTTAGCCATTTTTTATCAACCAAAAAAGATGTAAAGTCCAATAATAACAATAACTGGTGCAAGGAAATAACAAGCAAGCATGAAGCCGGCAACTTCTAGTCCAGTTCCGATATCACTCTTCATAGATTCCCATGAGTTCTTTTCAGACATAATTGTCTCCTTTCGAACCCCTAGTATACCATGGTTGTGTGTTATGTCAAGTTGACAGTGTGAGTTTTGGTGAAGAAACATTCTTGTCAGGAACAACAAGACCGCTGCCGAACTGTTCATTATACTGATTCATAAGCTCAGTCTGAGCTTTGATTGTGAACATAATGAACTTATTATCGAGTTCAAGTTCCTTATAATCAGCATATGGCATCCATGGCATCATGCCAAGTTGACCACCGCCCATTGGCATGAGGATTGCAGGGTTTTTGATTTTGGTTGTTTCACCGTCAGTCTCTGTCTTGCAGATGACTTCTTCACCACTACTTAGTCTTACGATTCGAGTTTCCATTTTTCTTCACTTTCACTTTCTTTTTGCCGAAGCATTTTTCATAGTTTTCTTGATACTGTTTAAAATCACTGATTCTACTTTTGTCGCCTTTACCAGCGGAATGTTTTCCACTCATTATTTATCTCCAAAATTGATACCACTTTCTGGGAATATCTTCTTGATTTTGTTGTGCGCGATAGATACCACGCTTCACATCACTCTGGGTAAGTAGTATATCACACTCTTCCTCACCATACAAGACTGTAGTGTGATAATAATGTTTGGCTTCTCGCTTGGTCTTACGCTGCTTGTTGAAAATTAAACCCATAGAGATCACTTACCACTTCCGGGTGGGACAGGAATCGCACCACCGGGACGCTGGAATCCGGTATCGGCACCAGTGTTACCGTCTGCGAAGGAGGCAAGCACGTAGTGACCAGTAGAGAATTCAATGTCTGCTGATGGGTGCGAGATCAAGATACCTTCGGCATTCGATGTGAGTCCAGTAAAGTCATCACCGATCTTGAATCCCTGATAGGATGGGTTGGTTTCACTTCGAGCCTTGAGCAATGCCTTACTAGACATTTCACCCTTGACAACTGTAATTGGTCTGTCACCGATGTTAGTTCCCACTGAGACAGTACCTGCACCAATATCAAGGTTTCCTATGGTGAGTCCTGCGTTTAGGATCAATAGGTTATTATCCTTGGTTCCTGCAATGTTCTCTGAGTCATTATAGGACTTGAGGTTGATTGTGGTGTAGTCCAATCGAGTGTCAAAGTTAAGAGGCTTATTGATAAACACCCTACCCTGTTTGTTTGCATCTTGATGCTCGTGCTCAGGTTTCATATCGAGCGTTGTTGCAGCACCTTCAAGGACCACGTTTCCGTGTCGCATTGCATCGATTACCACGTTTGGAATCGTGTTCGTGGGACGGATATAGGTGATTGGTTTTCTGGCATCTAGATCACCGTTTGTTAGGGATCTTTCTGCTGGGATAGGAATGAACTCAACTGAAACATGTTCATTTTGTAAGAAGTATGCTTCTGGCTGAATTCCACCTGTACCACCAACATATTCATGTGATTCGTAAACCACATCAAACGATGCATGAGGCTCACCACCAGATACACCAGCATCGGACCATCTTCTAGAACGGAAGAAGTCTGAACCAGTCGCACCAGCCGGTAGTGAACAATCGGCATCACACAACCAGAAATCTCCCTTTTCTGAGAAGAATTGCATGTTAGGACTCTGGTTGTTTACAAGCAGAATTACTTCTTTCTGTGAATTATTACCAACCATTCTTACATACATTCTGCCAGTGTTATCCATGTCAATGGTGTCGGGATTACCCCAACCTAATTCACTACCTAAGAACGGAGTTTCATTTAAATCAACATCTAGAGTACCGTTTCCTACTCTATATTTTGCTCCCTCCGTGAAAGATAATACCCGTTCAATATTACCTGCTCGTGGATCTGTGGGAGCACCCGGATAGTCTTCAGCAGTTCTTTGTCTACCGTAGAATAAATCAGAGTTATACCTTGCTCCAACACCATTATATGGGAATGGTTGTAATGTACATCCTCCCTGTCCTCCGAAGAAACCCTCTACAGTTGGGTCATCACATGAGGCCAAACCACCAAGTTCTATCATAAGATTTTGTGGACCACCATCACCGATTTGACCACCGGGAATTGTATTTGGTGGGAGCATGAAAGCCAAGCCATTATTATTGACATTGAAGTACAAGTTCGGATATGGTCCGCTGCTTGCGGTATATCCTGCTCCAATGTTCACTGGATCAATCGCTTCGGGATAATCGAGTTTGGCTAGTTCAGTTTCAGTTCCTGACTGGAATCCACCACCAGAGATAACCACTGAGTTAACCACATTGGTATCGAGTAGCGATGCAGAAGTCTTTGGGGCTCCGATGTAATCAATACTGTCTCTGTTTAGAATAAACTGATTGATCAGACCAGCATTGTAATTGAATTGACATTTACTGAGAACGAATGCCTGTTGATTCACGGTACTGTCGTTTAGATTAACATTCGAATCACCGCGAACAGTTAGTGTATCTGTTTTAATAACCAGTTTAGGTTGCTCACTGGTGTTCTCTGTACCACCGGTAAATGATGCACTATTTCCTGCTGAAATTCCACCTCCCAGAAGCGACTGAGAGACGTTAATAAATGAACCCGCTATTTCAGTATTACCACCGAGTCCGGGAATATTTTGTGTTATTCCGAATTGTGTATTGCCTTTAGCAAAGGTATTGAGGTCCACCTTCAGAAGACCAGACGATACACCAGTAACGAGAGATTTATAAACCCCTTCAGTTGCATGTGTCATTCCGTATCCTGATTCAACCTTAGTACCAATAAAGAACTGGTTACCTAATAGCGTCACACCAGCACTTACACCAGCCGTAATTGCCACTGCACCAGTTCCACCAGAAGAAAAGTCTAGGTAAGTATTGCCAAGGAATTCTACTGTGCTTCCATCTGTATTTGTAAAAACTAGATTGAATGTCGAACCCCGACCAAAGAGCGCAGTGAGTCCACGTATGGTTGTTTCTGCTGAAAGACCCAAGAAACCCTGACCGAAGGTAGAACCGAAAACGTTACCTAACTGGAAAGATGCTCCTTGGAACGATGAGTAATCATTCTCGACGAAAATCTTATTCAAATTGCCGGCAAGATCAGTAGCACCAAATCCAGTTCCTGTCTGCCATGTACCACCACCAGCATCAGTTGCTCCAGTTACTCCACCGAACAAACATTCCGAAGCGGGGTAAAATCCATTAATACCGGGATCGGCTGGAGTCAATGATGAGAAGAATACGTTATCATTTCCTCTTGGTGTTCGGGTAGCATTTTCATAATAGAAACCTTCAATAAAGCCACCGGGGTTTTCTGGGTCATTTGTGAATCCAGACTGCTGAACAAACCAGTTACCAACTTCATTCCAAGAATAACCAGTACAGCCGCCAAGACCACCTTCAAATGACAAAGCTGTTCCGAATGCAGTAGTTCCTCGTTCGTAAACGTAATCTGGATCAATTCCTGCTGGTTTATATCCGGCCCAATAAAAATTACCTGCTGTTAAGATTGCCATTGATGGTGTCCTTGCTTAATGGTGGTTCTGGTCTCCAAATATTTATAATTTACACCAGCTTACATATAGAAAAAGGCTGGTAACCTAAGCTACCAGCCTTTCTCGTTGTTCATGGGACTCTGGACTGTCGTAATTACCAGAACTTTTCGGGTGACTGTACGATTGAAGTGTACCCTACTAAGACCATTCTGCACACCCCGCTAAGGGTCATCCCGCAAGCATTTCTGCATCGCTAAGGAACTGGTCGCTAAACCTTTCAGAATCTGCACTATCCCCAGTCAGAGGATCATTATGCGAGTCCCGAAGAGAGAGGATCAGTCTCTCTTCATATCTCCTTTAATTGTTAGACAATTGTCATCTCAAAGTATTATACTCGATCAGGTTCAATTGTCATACGAGTATTATACTCGATCTGTTGGGTTTGTCAACCCTTTTTATAAGTTTTTTTTTTCAAAATGGAGGAGGAGGGAATCGAACCCTCGTCTTCGTTGGTTCCGACATGCGGCTTTCCCCGAATCGACTACCAAATACACCCCCGATAAAAAAAAGACAGTGCGGGCTGGGCAGACGCTTCCCAGAAATTACCACCGCACTCTCTCAATTCTTGATGAGGATTTTACCCCTCATCAAGATCTGCTCTTTACTTTATATATGTATAAAGATTACAGAGCGTAGCGACGACCCATGGGATCGAATCCGAAGGTTCGCTCACCGGGATGAGTGTCTTCCATGAAGTAACGGGTCTTACCAGTGCTCGTCGAGGACGAGGTGATTTCCCAGTTACCGTGGGCTTCAACCATATCACGGATGTCGCTGATGGTAGCGCGGAGGTTTGCAACTCCAAAACGGCTACGTGCTTCGCCTTCAGTGAGGCCCTTACCGGACGCAAGATAGTTGATCACACGTCGCTTCTTAGTCATAGTTGGCATATTAGTACCATTCCTTAAAATGATGCGGTTTAATTGTTAGTCGTTACGTTTGTCGCATCACCCAATACGTCCGACTTGCTTATGCTCTAATTATACACTAGATTGTGTCGTTGTCAATACTCTTGTTGACTTTTTTTCTTTTTCTTCTAGCAGTTTCTGCCATATTTGAATCTGATGTTCGTGGTAGGCAATTTTATCTTTGACGATTTGATCGATCTCAGGAGACTCGATGTTGATACATCTTCTAGTGGCACCGACTTCGAGGAACACTTGTATTGTTCCATCAGTCCATCTGTGAGTTACCCAATTATTGATACCGTTCATCTGTTCTACTATTCCTTAAAAAAATATCGGCAGGCGGGGCAAGTGGTTTTCCATTGACGGCATGTATACTGCCTCCCACATCGGTATCCCTCTCTCTGACACCCGCTTTTCGTCGCCGTACGTGTGCGACTATCCGATCTCTGAGGCGCGACCCCAGTGGAATACCCCCGACAGGACTTGAACCTGTGACCAATCGGTTAAAAGCCGATTGCTCTACCAACTGAGCTACGGAGGCAGTTGATTCATACATATTGTAACACCATAAAAACGAAAGTCAAGTAAAGCATGGAATCATTTATCGATTATCTTCAAGAAAAGCGCGATGGCAAATCAGCAAAGGATAAGGGCTACTCACTCCGTGATTGGTTCAAGGGTGGTGGTTGGAAACAGGCTGGTGGTAAGTATGACGGAAAGCCATGTGCCAAACAACCCGGACAGAAAACTAAGCCATATTGCAGAGACGCAGATGATCGTGCTAAATTGAGTAAAAAGGAACGGAACAAACGTGCCGCTAAAAAGCGTAGAGAAGATCCGAACCCAAACAGAAAAGGAAAAGCAAAGATGGTGAAACAAGAATCATATTCTAGCACGGAACTTAATCGACTCGTTGAAGAGAAGAAGAAGTCAAAGAAAGATGCCTGTTATCATAAGGTCAAATCTCGATACAAGGTTTGGCCAAGTGCATACGCATCTGGTGCTCTAGTCAAGTGTCGTAAAGTTGGTGCCAAAAACTGGGGTAATAGTACCAAAAAAGAAAGCTACAATTTTAAATCATTCGCAGAATTCTTAACATCCTAGAAAGGGAAAGATATGTCATTAAGACAACACATTAAATTTAATGATAGTTCACGAGCAGCAAGCAACAGAGCAAGACATATTGCTGAAAACGGTGGTGAGTTTGTAAAGAGTGGTAGAAAATGGGTATGGCAAGAAGCCGCACCTGCTCCTGCTCCAACCAAGAAAACCACTAAAAAGAAGTTGTTTTAATTAACAAGCTCTGACTCCAGAACACCTTCACTAAACCACTCTGGGACAAGGCTCGATTCTTTCCACTTTGCGAATCGAGCCTTGTCCCCGATGTAATAATTGCGATAGGCTTGAACAGCATCACCACTGACTTTGTAGTGATCCGGCATTGCCTGTGCAAACGGAGTCAGACCCTTGCTGGTTTGTCTCTCATTCCGATTCATCGGTATGTGTTTTTTACACCACTGAATAAGTCTTTCGGTGGCATGAGTCTTACCATACCTCCGAGTATATTCCTCACAGAGTTCCAGAGCATGTTCTGTATGCCAGTCGTAATTCTCCAAGCTCTTACATGTCCAGATCGTACAGGGATGCTTGAGCATCACTGACTTGTACAGCACCGGGTGATTGGAAGCCTTCGGAGGATCGGTCCAGTGACTCCATCGTGTGATCTTTCTTCCGTTCTTGCTGCGATCAATCCATTCCTTGCCATCAAGATACCTGTGAGTAGTGCATAGCATCTGAGCACTCTCCACGATCATCTTGACCACATGCTTGTCACACTGCATTCTAGCAGCGACTTTGGGATCTTCATCAAGAATAAAGATATTCATTTACTTCGACATCCTATCGTGAAACTTCTCAGGAGACTCCCACATGCGCTCTCCGTCCCCCAGAAGAGCTTTCTGAGCGCGGATGATAAAGAGTCCCATAACAACGAATGCGGCCACCATTCCCAGACTTACTGGGAGGAACCCGTACACCATTAGTATACCAAAAAAGATATTACTCATGGTAATAAAAATCAAAGTTGTGACAGCATACTGTTGTTGGTTTGCTGCCTTCTTTTCTTGTTCTGTTAGTGGACGAGGTGTCCAATCAATCTGCCTGTTCGTCATCGTGCTCTTGTATATTCTCTGTCTAGGATTCTACAGTTCTCTTTACCCTTGGCGATGAACACTTCACCTGCCGTCTTGTGGTTGTAGATCATACGAGCAACCACGGGTTCTGAATTCTTGTCAACACAGCTAGTACAATAGTCTGTGTCCGGACAAAAGTCAAGACGCATTTCTGGAATTTGGTCACCACAGTCAATACAATATTTCACTTGAAAACTCCCATGCGATTCACCACACGAGTCGTAAGGATCTCTCCACCACGCTTGTGCATGTTACGCTGCTTGGTAATACCCTTGCCCCATCCAACTCGGAGAACGGTGTGCTTCTTCATAGCAGAACCTTCTCGTTCTGCTTCCAGATCAAACTTGTCAAGAACTCTTTTAGGCATAATAATCTCCAATGAGCCGGGTGGGGCTTGAACCCACGACTACACCGTTATAAGCGGTGCTGCTAATGCCATCCGCGTCCGGCCCGTTTACCTATTATAGGGTTCAGGACGAGAAAGTCAAGCGTATTTTCTTATTTGTGACGTGACCGTTCTCATTTTTGTTGAGATAGTTGGATTTCTGTCGATCTTCGTCATGTCCGAGTCGATAATTCACGGTATCGACGTTGCCCATGAGATATTTGACCTTTTCTTGGGCATCTTTGTCTTCAAAGTGCCATTTCATGAGGTCTTCGACCTGTTGGATCGCATCATCTTCATTGGGACCGAGTGGAATGTCAATATGGAGTCTGTACATGCTATTAATCCTCGATTTGCTCAAAACTTTGTACAAAATTGATATCAAAACTTCTCCACGCACCCTTATCAGTGTCCCAAGCCTGCACAACGCTGGATTGAGTCCCCTTTGAGGTGTATGGGCGGTAACGATCGTAGTTTCCGAGACTTTCATACACCCCAGATGGCATATGTGTCGGATCCAGAGTACAATTCATCTCTCGGATCTCTCCTGTGGTCTTCTTTTTGAAGATTACCTTACATAGATGAGTCGAAAGACTCGCAACAGCATCACGTCTTGTCAGCGGATTCATTTTCTACCTCTCTTCGCATTACCCAAGTCAGGATTCCAACCAATTCATCGGGTGATACATGACCTTTAGTTACTTCTCCGTTCGATTTGAACGGAACTGGTGTTCCATCAGATGCAAAAACCATAATTTCTGCGTTTTCGACCTTTTCGTCTATTGTATCAAGTGAAATGGGTTCGTCAAGAGAAAAATTCTTAACTGACGAGATACTTCCGGGTCCAAATTGGACCGAAACAGTGTATCCGTTAGTCATCGTCATCTGAAATCCACGGTGATACGGTGATCTTGACACTGTTGTCAAGTTAAAACCGGTTTTTTCAATCATTTTATCAACCTACAATTAAAATTGTGAGCACCCAAACAAGAATTGCTAACGATATACCAAAATTTACTCCTTGAATGAACTGTGTTGCCGTAAATTCGGGCAGTACATCGCACATTGTGTCGTAAATCCGGTTTTTAAGTGAGCTTTTCTTTTTCATATACCATAATTTAACAGATTTTTGGGGGAAAGTCAAGTGTTATCTTGTTTTCTTTTGTACTCTACGCAGACGAGCATCCTCACCCTTACGGATATGGGGCATCAGACGTAGAGTTGTTTTCTCAATTGCAGATTTTCGTTTATCTGCCATTTTTTCGATTTGTTCTCTTGCAGAAAATGGCACATCTTTCCATTTCATTCCACCTAAGTATCGTTTCATGATGTGTTTTCTTGCCGATTTTCTTGCCTTTTTACCTAATTCTGCTTCAGATTTGCGCCTAAATTTCTTTCTGTTACGTGTAACCTGCCGCAGACGAGCAGTTCTACGCGCAACGATAGATCTTGTCATCCGTTGCTGTGCAGAAAGAGCTTCTGTTATTAGTTCCTTATAGCTTTTCATTCAGATTCCTCTAAGACGGTCCATCGCTGGGTTGGAATTGTGTCCGATATTACTTGAAACTTTTTTAATCCTGTTCATAGTTGCTTCACGTAGATCTTTGGGAGTGTAAGACTCATTAGCGTTACCGCGTTCTTTAATCTTATGCATGTCCATGACTCGCTGATGATCACTTGTCATCATTCGTTCCGCTCGTACCTTCTGGGGATCAAGATCTAGTCCACCCTTGGGCATAAACCCTACTGCCGAAACTCCTTGATTTTCCATATCATGAAACTTATGAGGATCAGAGAGTTGATCGTGCTCACTTGAGCTAAATGCGTATGCATTCTTTTCATCATCCATCATATCAAACCCTTTGATACCATGCTTTGCGTGGTCCTTTGCAAGAAGAACACCGCTATCGTCTAGGTGCTGATGGAAATCTGCTTGTGCATCAGGATCTGCCTTTACCATGCTGCGGGCATCACCTTTAGCTTTTCCACCTTGAACCATTGCATAGGCTTGAGATGGGCTAAATCTACGAGCACCTTCCGTATCGGCACTAGTGTATGCGATTTTTGTCGGATCATCTTTGTCTACCGAAGAGGTATATCTCTTGTCCGGCTGCTGGATATAGAACCTGTCCATATCCTCATTTACTTTTTTTTTATCCTCGCTGAGAAGTGATCCAATGATCTGAGACTTACGTTCTTTGACGGTCTTCTTACCCTTCTCCTTGGCAATTGCTTTACCAATGGCTTTGCGACGTTTCTCAAGGTATGAATCTGATTCATCTACATCACCGTCGTTATCAATGTCTCCATCTTCCTTACCGACAGGATCCAGCTTTTCCATGATATATGACTCACCCATTGCACCGCCGTCACCCATACCACCATCGACTGAACCACCGTCAAGAGATCCACCCATTTCACCTGCGAACCCACCCATACCACGCATTCCGGGCTTCTCTTCGTCTTCCTCATCCTTAGAACCCTTATCGATAATATCAAGGTGACCCTGCATGAAGTCGAGCTTCTCATCGACGCCAAACTTTCGAGCGGCTTTCATCAACTGACCATATACTTCACGAGCAGCAGAAGATGCCTGTTCATTTGGTTCACCAGCTTTGAGGACTGTATCTTCGATCTGGAAGATCTTATCAGCCATCTGTGCTAGTGCTCCAGCGTCCTTACCACCAATTTCATCTTCGATCTCAGGAAAGATCTGTTGAGCGCCAGGACATAGGTGAAAGAAACGAGTCCGATAGGTTCCGATCTTCTTTTGCTGAGAGCTTTTACCATCCTCTTCAAAGAGAATGCGACTTACTGATTCGTTGAGACTTCTTAGTGATTTACCATTCATTTGAACAGACCTTTCAATATCCTTCTGAGCCGGGAATGGCTGGGGGTTTAGTAGTATTTAGTATTTTGCTGAGACGAGCCTTTTTGTCTTCCTTTA
>WLWF01000796.1_pt1 | contig 29063 bp, 37 predicted proteins | sample 6718331 | NCBI WGS metagenome assembly WLWF01 (sample SAMN12718692, study PRJNA515312) | sponge metagenome | isolation source: marine sponge | host: Mycale hentscheli | place: New Zealand: South Island, Marlborough, Capsize Point | collected 2003-05-01
TTTTACCCATTGCTCTGCTCTTTTTAAATTAATTATTTTTTTTTTACCCATAGATGTCTTACCTGAAAATCCTTCTTCTTCTTCTTTTATTCTTTTTTTAATATTATCTAATGCATCTTTTTTTGTTGATTTTTTTCTGTCTAAAAGTGATTTTGTTGTGCCCTCAGGTATTTGTTTTTCTTTACCAAATTTTGTTTTTAATAAAATATCCCTTGCTTCATTTGGGTGTAATGGAAAACTATCAGTAGTTCTTAAATACAATAATTCTTTTTCACCAGCCCCTTTTACCTTAAATGCTATTTTTTTTTTTGGTTTTTGAGTTGTACCAGCTTCTACTGACACCTTTGGTTTGGGCTCTTCTTTCTTTTTACCAACCTTTAAAAACTTTTCCAAACTTGGTACTTCATCTTCGGTTATTTTATATTGGTCTGCTGTTTTTCCTTTTGGTATTCCTAAGGCACCTGGTCTATCACCTCTTGTAAATTTTTCCAAATCTATTGAAACTTTTTTTAAAAATCTTGGATTTACACCTCTTTGACCAGCAGTTCCTGGTGGACTTTTTTGCCCTTTTGTAAAATTAAATCCTTCAAACTTATAATGAATATCCTTGCCACCTTTTGCATTATCTTTTTTAATTGATTTATAATATGGATTTGCTAATATTGTTTTCATTTCATATTTACCATTATTATTCAGTTCAGTTATATAATAAGGTTTTCCCTTAAAAAGTACTGCCTCACCTATTTTAAACAACATTTTTTCTTTTTTTTCAGGTTTGGGTTCTTCTTTTTTTTTGACAACTTTGAATTTGATTGGCTTTTTTTTTGGTTTTGCAGGTTCGGCTTTCTTCGGTTTGACAACTTTGAATTTAACCATTTATATATATATAGCAGAAAATCAATTTTTTTTTATTTCAATAAATCTTAAATCACTACTACAAGCCTTGTATTCACCCACATTATCTGGTAAAAATTTAAATTCATAACCATATTTTTTCATCCTTTTATACAAGATGTAGCATGGAACACACCAAGTATATTTAGATTCATTAGTATTGCAAACTTTACACAACATTATATAAAAAAAAATCTATTCATATATTTAAATCAATTTTGTTTTTATTTATTCAGAAGAAGAGTAATAAGTATTTTGTGTGTCCTCATCTTCATTAGAAGAGTAATAAGTATTTTGTGTGTCCTCATCATCCTTCTGGTTCTCAAGGTATTCAAGATGGTAATCTACAAACTCTTTTGCAATATATTCAAGGTGTGGCCAATCAAGCAGGTCAGTTACTATTTCTTTCATCAAACCAATACATTTTTCTTCTGTATCCCAGGTATTATCAAAATGTGGGAACTTGTAATGTGGGTTTTCCAGCTCTGCGTGAAAAGGTATACAATCAATAACAATAGACTTTACATAGTATCTTCCGAAAAAACCTGCACCTGCTTCTTCATAAGTTGCATTCACATCAAATCCGAGAGCCATAAGACTTTTGTAAATCCCTTCAGGAGGGTTCCACGCAGTAAGAAAAGTTATGTGCAACTCATCAGGTGATTTTCTATCAAACTCAATATCACTTGCAGACCACTTTGTACCCCACATCTTATTGCACCACCCGTAATCCCAGTATGTACCATCATCTTCTTTGAATGCATCAAATTGAGGAACAGGACAGATTTTTCTGAAATCAAAGTTGTTGCTCTCAATCCAATTCAGTCTGTCTTCTTTGCCTTTGAGAGTAAGTTTGTTTGCGCAGTAGTTCGGCATAATGAATGTTTTACTTTGTTGTTGTAATGTTTATGCTTTTATTTCTTGTGCAAAATAAAATCAATTTTTGTTTGCAAAAATACTAGGATTCGATGTGGTTATTGAATTGCTAGGATTTTCATTAATATCCACATCTCAGATGTGGGCTTCTGATGTGGTTGTAAATAAAAATTGATTTTTTTTACCTGTTGAAAAAACAGACATCATTCACTATGCCGAAACAAACAGGTATTTACGAACATATTGACAAAGAGTGGATTAAAGAAATGTTTGAAGAGCCACAAGATGTGTGTGATTGGCTTATTGAATATGAAGAGGTTATTGGTGTGTCCTATCATTGCACCATAGATGCAAGAGCATTTATGATAAAAAAAAACAAAGATTTGTGGAATGCAGGTCATAAGTTGTACGAAGAACATATTAAAGAAAGAACTGGTATTCAAGATTATGTAAAAGCCAGAAAATATTATTTTGATAATGATTGTCATAAAATGGAACCTGTATTTATATTGGATGATGATGGTAAACCAAAAGCACAAAAACTTAGCGTAAGTCCAGGTATGTATTTTGGGAATGATTAAAATCTTAGTGTAAAGTAAATGAATATATTCATCACTTGTAATGATAGAGCTACATTAGATAATATTTTTTTATTGAATATTGAAAAGATAAAGAAACAAAATCCTGGATATAATGTAGTGATATATGACAATAAATCTTTTGAGGAATATTACAAAAAAAAAAATAAATATGATTATGAAAATTATTTTTGCAAATTAAATAAAAACATCGGTGCTATGATAAGTGACTATATTAGATATGTATTATTATATTATGAGGGAGGTATTTATATAGATATAAAAAGCAATTTTATAATACCATTAAACAATTATGTAAAAGATAAAGATATATTTTTTTTATGGGATACGAAGGCTATGACAGAAATATTGAATTGGTGTTTGATTGTACCTAAGGCTCATAACAACGTCCTGAAAGATATGATTGATATTATTCATAACAATATAAATAATTATGATTTTAATAAAATAAATATAAAAAATACAAGAATAAATGTATTAGAATTTACTGGCCCTAGATTACTTACAAAAGTATGTGAAAAACATAATATAAAAGGAATTGCATGGCGTAAATATTTAATAAGAGTAAATGTAAAAGATTATAAAAAAAAATATTCTATACCACATTATTCACAAGTTCACGAACATTTAATTATTTCTTAGTATAAAATATGGACTATAAGATTGTTATACCAAGTTATGATAGATTAATACAATTACAAGGAAGAACTCTTGCATTACTAGCAAGACACAATATAAATTTTGATAAAGTCTATATCTTTGCACACCCTTGGTGTTACGAAGAGTACTATGATATCAAAAATAAATATCCTACAATCCACATTGTAGAATCTAAAGGCGGTATTATGAACTCAAGAAATTATATAAATAATTATTTTAGTGCAGGTACTAGGATTGTTGAGATAGATGATGATGTAGAAGATTTACTTGATTTAAAAAATGATTGTCCATTAAAAGATTTAGATGAATTCATAACTGAAAGTTTTGATATGTGTGGGAATGGTATATGGGGTGTGTGTGCATTAACAAATAAATTTTTTTCTAATATGAATGATAAATTTGGTTTACAAAGTATTGTTGCTACATTTTGTGGATATGTATTAAATAAAAATATTAAATTAACACTAGATGTGATGGAAGATTATGAAAGAGTTATTCAATATCATTTACTTGGTAAAAATATATTTAAAAGAAGTTGGGTTGGTATTAAAACAAAGTATTGGAAAAATAAAGGTGGTATTCAAACCCAGCTGGATTATGATAAAAGATTAATGATGCAAAACTATTGTAGTGATGAATTAAAAGAAAAGTATCCAGATTTAGTATTTCAACGTACTAGAAAAAGTGGTTTGAAAGACATAAGATTTAAAAAAATAAAATATCAATAAATATTATAAATGCCTGGTCCTAAATCACAAGCAGATAGTCGCAGAAGTATGTATAATCCCCACGTCCCCGCTCACAAAACAAAAGGTTTAACAGATAGACAAAAAAAAATGTTAGACGAACATGCTAAGCACCATAGTAAAAAACATATTGATAAAATGATTTTTGTTATGACTAAAGAAGGCAAATCATTTTCCGCAGCCCATAAGATTGCAACTGAAAAAGTTGGTAATGGCAAAAGAAAAATGGAAAGTGGAACATCAAAAAAACCTATGGCTAAGTCAAAAGGTTTAACAGAAAAACAAAAAAAATTGCCTAAAAAATTACAAGAAGCAATTATGAAAAAAAAATAATTTTAGTTAGATAAGGCTGTTGCTGTTATAGTAGCTGCTGATGAATTTGTAAATTTTAAATAAATATAATTTAATGCTACATTATGTATATCTTCATAAAAATTACCACTAGCATCAGGGTATATATCAAAACCTAATTTGAATTTTGTACCACTTGATGAGTGTGCTGTGTATATTTCTATTTTATTTGATGCACCATCAGTTGTAACCCCACTGATAGTTATATTTCTTGCGGCTCTAGTGTCAACTTCATCTGAAAAATCACCAGATGATTTACTGGCAGCATTTACTAAATTACCTGATGTACCACTATTATTAGCATTTGATGATGAAACTGATATAGCGCCTTGGTCACTAGCAAGTGTGACTGAAACAGATGCAGACTTTGCATTTTGACCTATTGTTGGAAGTTTATTATCAATTGATGTAGTCTCTGTGGCGATAGTTGCTAAAGATGTTTGTGCTGTACTATCAGATACTGAAATTGTACCACTAGATGAAACAATATCTACTTGCATCTCTGAACCTGAAACGGCACCAGCAATAGTGCCTAAACTTGTTTGGGCTGTACTATCTGAAACATTTAATGTTCCAGTTTGTCCAACGATGTCTACTTGGACTTCTGTTCCTGCAATAGCCCCAGCAAGTGCTGTTAGGCCTGCATTTGTTACTGCAAGAGATGTATTACCTACTTCTACTACTTGTTCTAATGAGTTATTAACTGCAAAAGTTGAATTTGATACTATACGATTTGACATTTTATAATATAGGTAAAGGTTTTTTTTTCAAGATTTTTTTATAGTATAATACTAATGTTATTAATAGCAATACCAGTATACGGAGGAATATGCTACGCAGATTTTATGATGTCTGTATTTTCATTAGTACAAGAACTAACAAAAAATAATATAAAACATGAAATAAAACTAATACAAAATGAAAGTTTAATAACAAGAGCAAGAAATGGTTTTGTTGCTATGTTTATGGATAATTTTAATTATTCAAAATTATTATTTCTAGATTCGGATCTAATATTTTCTGCTGAAACTATAATTAAAATGATTAAAGAAGATAAAGGTATTATAGGGGCTATATATCCAAAGAAAGCAATTAATTGGGATAAAGTAAAACATTTTTCAGATAAAAATGTCCCTGAACTACAAGCTAGAGCAACAGATATGAATTATAATTTTAAATATTATAATGGTAATCAAATAAAAATAGTAAATGATTATGCAGAAGTAAATGATTTGGCTACAGGTTGCATGTTGATAGATAAAAGGGCTTTGAGTATTATTATAAATAAGTACAGAGATACGCACTATACTAACCATTGTAGTGGATATGGAAACTCAGATTGTTTTTATGATTTATTTAAAGTAGGTGTTGTAGAACAAGATGGAAAAAAAGTTTATTTGTCAGAAGATTATTATTTCTGTCATTTAGCAAGAGAATGTGGTATAAGTTTGTGGGCAGATACTACCGCAACACTAATACATATAGGAAGAATGAACTATATGGGTAATTTAGGATTAGTTTTGCAAGACAGCACAGGAGAGAAACTAGATAAGGATTTAACATTTACTTAATCATCAGATTTAAATATTTCAATATTATCTTCAAAATCTTTATGGTATTCATTAAATATAAATCCAGAATTATCATTTGACTGAATAAGTATTTCTTTTTCAATAAACCAAAACAATCTTTTATAATCTTCTAATGTCCAATCTTCGCAAGGAAAAACATTATGCCAATCATTAGTCTCTCTTACCATCATTTTCATTTGTCCAGTAAAAGATGTGTCATCCATTTTGAATGCTTTTTTTTCTCAGACTTTGTAAAAATCAATTTTATTTTATTTAATAACTTTATCTTTTATTTTTTTAAATTTTTCTCTCTTTACTTCTCTATCATCCTTAGGTTTTAATTTAACAGGTTTTTGTTTTGCATAAAAATTATAGTTTTTATATTTATCCATATATTTATCATAACATTATAATAAAAAAAAAGTTTTTTATTTTTTCAAGGTAGTTTATATAAAATGTCACAAAGTTTATATAAAAAATATTTCGAAGTTGTTCCAGTTAACAATATAACTACATTTCAAGTTAATGGTGGTACAAATCAAATCTCACTTCTTATCCCACCAGTACAAGGTGCAGTCTTAGCCACAAGTGATATGGTCTTTAGTGGTACACTAACAATCAAAAAAGAAAATGGTGATAGTTACTCTACTGCCGATTTTACCACAACTGATGTCTCATTTGATAGTGTAAATGGTGCACATAATCTTATTTCAAGAGTTGATATATTATCTCAAGGTAGTGGTAATGCTCTTGTAGAACAAAGAAGACAATACTCACTTATTAATAAATACAGAAGAGGAACTTTATCAAAGAATGATTTAGCTGCTGGTAAATATAACAATCAGCAACTCTGCTCAACTAACTCAAATGGTGCAAGAAACTTTTTAGCATCAACTGGTACTACAGCAGAAGGTCATGATTTTGCTATTCAACTTAATACTGGCTTTTTGATGGATAATGTCCAACAAGTAAATCTTGGTGCCGCTAATGGTCTTTTAGTAAAAATATATCTCAACGAAGTCTCTAATGCTTTATTTTCAATAAATCCTGGGGCAGCGGCTAAACTAACATCTGATTTCAATATTGAACTCACTAATGTAAAATTATTCGGTAGATATAATTTTGTTACTCAACCAGTCTTAGCCCAACTCAATTCAGTTCAATTCAGAAAAATTAATGATTTAATTTCTGTTGTCCAATCTGCAAACGATACTATTGCAAATTCACCTATGGTAAACTCATTACATAAAATCGTACATATCTATCAGCCTAATACTACAACTGCAAATAATGTTGATGAGAATAATACCCAATGCAATCAGCTAGTAGGATTAAAGAATTATTCTATTTCAAATAATGGCTCAAGACATCCATATAATTATGATATTAATATTACACCACCTATGTCTGATTTACCAGCAACCGCAGGAAAACAAGGTAGAGTGACAGGAAATGCAGAACAAATCTATTTCTTCATTAGTGCTCTTAATAGTCAATATCCACCAGTTCATTCACTTGTAAACGCAGAAAATCAAGCAAATGCATACGAAGATGATTTTGATAATTTGAATAATACTACACTAAATGTTAATGGTGTTGCTGTTGATTATTCCTATGGATTCAGAGGATTTAGTGTACCTATGGTAAACAACCTATTACAGATTAATCCTGAAAGTTCAGTATTAACTAATGATGGTATTGTTGTAGCAGGAACTAGAGACCAAACTCAGACACAGAATGCATTTATTGAATATGATGCAAGTCTATCATATCAAGGCATGCAAGTTTCCCAGTAATTTTGTAATACTTTTTTAAAAGTATAATATATATGGTTACTACAAATAAGAATAGATTTAATAAAAAATATGGACAAAATAAAGATGAATCTAATTCATTAACAAAAATTGCTAAGTTAACTGGAATAAAAAGAAGTGCTTTACAAAAGATTTATAATAAAGGTATTGGTGCATATAAAACAAATCCAGGTAGTGTAAGACCTAATGTATTATCAAAAGAACAATGGGCTATGGCTAGAGTTTATTCATCAGTTATGGGTGGGCCAGCTGCTAAGGTTGATAGAAAAGAACTTGCAGAAGGTAGAGGAAAAAAGGTAAAAAAAAAGAAAACAATTAAGAATTAAATAAAATTGATTTTGTAAATATTTGTATTTTAAAAACATTAAATATGATAGTAACACGAGGATTGTTGAAAAGGCTCAAAGAAGACTTTAGTCTAAACAAAGATTATGATTTTCAATATGATATTTATGTGTTTGGTTATTTAATGATGTGTAAAGAAAGATAGAAAAAAGTTAAAAATTTCTTAATAAAATATATACTATATGTATAAATGTGGGGATATAAATGTTATTTGTGCAACGCCGATACTAACGATTACCTGTGTGAGGATTGCAAGCAGATTAAAAGAATTGCTGACCTCTATGGGATTGACCTTGTTAGAAAGTCCTGTGATGAAATATTTGTGCGAGATGCCGTCCCAATTACTAAAAGAACCGAGGTAGAGAAAAAAAAAATACAAACAAGAAGCCAAGCAAAGCAAACTTCAACTGAAGAAATCAAGAAATAAATGTATTGTTATATTATGGGATTATTAAAATATTTATGTGAAAAGTTTAGTTGCAAATCAACTTGTATGTATAATCTAGACGAAGAATTATATGATAGACATAAATTATATAAGGTTCCATTAGAACATTATCAATTAAAAATAAAAGATATAAAAAAAATTATGAAAATTCTTAATAAAAGAGAATATATAACATTTCCTAGGGTTTCAGAACTATAATAAAGTTTCACAACGTTGTCACTAATTTATTAGTGTCTCATCTTTTTCAATATTATTATCTTCAATTTCCCATTCAGCTAAATCTTCTGATGTTTCATTATATATATTAGTTTGTTGAAATGATGTTAAATTTACATTACCATCTTCTCTTACTACAAATGCTTTTATTTTATATACTTCCATTATTTTATTATTTAAATCTAAATATTCTTTATCAGATAGTTTATCTTTTAATTCAAACGCCATTTCAATTAAATTATCCATTCTATTATCTCTAAATATATTTTTAAATTGAAATCTAAACAAAAATTATTTTATAAGTATTTATAATCTCATCGTGTTTTTTTATTTGAATAGGTTTTCTAACACCTAATAGTGTTTTATTATTAGGTAAATAAACATTTTCATCTTTATCAATTAAATAATTTAATTTACTTCGTTCGCAGTACCAAGGTGATAGTGTGTCAGATGCTGGGCGTTCAGGACTTGCACTTGATGCTCTATCACTATCAGAAGTATCACTATACGTATCGTGTAAATATTCTACTTCATATTCACAATTATCATCACTAACTGGTTCTTCACTACTACAATCTTGTCTTGTTATTGGACTTGGTGTTTTCCTAGCAGATGGTTTAGAATAATTTTCATTTATATATTGTTCAGGATTTTGTAAAAATAAATATGCTCTATTAATTTCTAAATCTGTTGCATTCAAAGCATAATCCCTAATATATCTTCTTTGTTTTTTTTTAAATTGTCTAAAGCATGTATTTCTATGGGCTGATAAATAATATTCAGCCTTGTAGCCTTTAGGTGTGTCACGAAATTCTTTTCCACATATTTCACATTTAAGAGTAGTCATTTTATTTTATAAATATATATTATATTTTCTTTATATGGATTTGTTAATTTATTAATTTATTAATAAAGTGATAAATTTACAAGGTTTTTAATTTTGTATTGAAAATGCCATATTGCGTTATAAAAGTGAAATCGTTGTAGTTTTATGATATTATTAATAAATATATAAATATATAAATAATATAAATAATAATATAATAATATAAATAGAATATTAAATATACTTATATTTTATAAAGTAAAAAACTAAATATAATGGTTACATATAATAAATGAAATACTTTACAGGTGAAATAGAATTAGATAATGAAATATTAGAAGAGATATTAGAATCTAAGAATTTTTATACTGGTACAAATCGCAAACTAATGTTAAAACAAGGGCATGGACGCTACCCAAAAAAAGGTGAAATAAGTGCAACGTGGGGTTTGACAAGAAGAGGAAGGCTTTGCCCCACACCTGATTATAGAGAAGAAAGCCCATATTATGGTTGGTATTATACTAAAACATATACAGAAAACAAAGATTTAAAAGAAGTATTCGAAGAGTATAGTGATTTACATTTACCTAATTATTTTTATTGGACACAAGTACAAATCAATCGTAACTTTGAAATCCCACCACATAGAGACCCAGCAAATCAAGGTTCAAGTGTTATTGTAGGATTAGGTAATTATACAGGTGGCAAATTGTGTATAAATAAAAATGGTAAAGTATTCCAAAAGAATATTAAAAATAATGTAACTAAATTTAATGGTGCAGACTACACCCATTGGACATCACCATATTGTGGTACAAGATGGTCATTAGTATTTTTTACACATCATAAAAAATCTGATTTAAAAAGACTAATAAAAAAAAAACAAGAACAAGCAAAGCAGGCAAAAGCCAAAGAGCTAGAACAACATTATGATAATTTATATAAAAAAAAAACCGATTATATTATTAATCATATTAATAATGTCTTATCAGATTAAACCAGCACAAAGACGTAGAGCATCAGCAATAGGTGTAAGTATAAAACCTTCTAAAGTAAAAGGTAAAAAGTTAGATGTATTCAAAGGTGATAAAAAAGTTGCAAGTATTGGTGCCTTGGGTATGGGTGACTTTGAAACATTTAAAAAACAAAAAGGTTTAGAGTTTGCTACAAAAAGAAGAAAAGCATATAAATCAAGACATCAAAAAACTAGAGTCAAAGTAGGCACACCAAGTTATTATGCAGATAAAATATTATGGTAATCATGATTGCTACGCTTATGATTGCTACGCTTATAAATCATCAACAATATCACTTGCAAATCCTCTTGCTACTTCTATTAGTACTGCAAGTTCCATTTCAATCTCACCATTTTGTATTAAAAAATCCATCATTCGTAGCATGCCATATAGTGACATAAAATTTTTACTCAAATCTTCGTGTTCTCTTTTTAACTTATCTAACTCAAAAGATTTATTTTCCATTTGTTCTTTAAATATTTGTGATAGTTCTAAGTATTGTTGTTCTGTTATGTTTTGTGGATTATTGTTTGCTTCGTCTATACTCACCATTTAAATTAAATATATTTTTTATTTTAATTTCATTAACTTATGTAATTTAGAATCTACTGATTGTTCTGCAACTTTTTCTGCAACATTTTTTTGTACTATATCTTTTTTATTTTCTTTTTGTATTTGCTTGTTCCTAATACCATTAGCAAGTTCTGTATTATCTTTTACTACTTCTTTAACATAATTAATCATAGAAGATATATTATCATCTAAACTTAGTGTAAAATCAAATTTTTTAATAGCTTCATCATAATATTTTCTAGTATCTGCTGGTATATTTTTTCTCATCTTATGGGCTTCTCTTGCGAATGTTGCTACATATTCCTCATCATTTGGTACATAGTCTCTATCATCAGTCTCTTTATGTTCTATTTGTTTATTAATTTTTTCTTCAACCTTTTCTAAAACTTCGCTTACTTCCTCAACCTGCTCTGTCTGCTCCGCTTGTGCCTCATCATCTAATGGTACTTCGTATACCTGGTCATCAGGTTTATCATCAACTTCTTTTATTGATTTTAATTTAGATTTAATTTGTTTTTTCCTCTCAACTTGCATCTTTAAATTATCTATTCTGTCTTGTTGTTGTTGCAAGGCTTCCATTTCAAGTTGTAATAGTTTTGCTTTATCTTTTGACTTCTTTGCATCATTTAGTTCTTTTGCTTTTGATTTTGCTTCTGCTCTCTCTTTTGCTCTTTTTTGGGCAGCCTTCTTCCTACCTTCTTGCATTTTTTTTAATTGTTCTTCCGATAGTGTCTTCTTAGGTTTAGAACTCATATAATATTTTGTAGATTTATTATAATGAAAGAGAACGCAATTGTTACTGAGTTATTAAATAATATACTAAAAGAGTTAGTAAAATTGTCAAATGAAATAACAAGGATAAGAACTAAACTTGATAGTGAATTGTATAAGATTGGTACAAAATATGATTTGATTGATAATAATATTTTGGTATGTAAAAATAGATTTAAAAATAGTATAAGAAGTTATAAACCAAGGATTGAGGGTGATAATCCTGTAGTTTTATCTTTTGATTGATTTTCTTTATAAATATTATTATGAATAGAAAAATTGAACCAGTGGATATTGATGAATCTAAGTACAATAAAGCCGAACTAGAACCATTTGTTTTTCCATCTTTGTCAGTATTAGTAGGGCATGTCGCAAGTGGTAAATCTACTATGTTATTTAATTTAATTAAAATGACCGAACCAGTATTTAAAGGTAATGTTATATTGATTAGTCCTACTATGTTGAATGACCCAATACAACAGAAAATGATTGAAGAAGATATGATACTAGAACACTATGATTATTTTAATAATGATTTGATGAAACATATATTAGATGCAATAAAAGAAGATAAGGAAGAAAAATATTTAATAATATTTGATGATATATTGTCGATGACCCCTAAACATATGACTAGAGAAGGAAGATGGTGGAACTCATATATTTCACAATATAGACATAGACCAAACGAAGGCCAAGTCTCATTAATATTTGCCGTCCAGTATTTTAAAGACTTGTCACCAGTTATTCGTAGTAATTTATCATATTTATATTTACTTGGGGTCCATAGTGAAAAACATCAAGCCCAGTATGCAGAAGAACTTAGTGCGGCTACTGGTGGTACGGCAGAAAGTTTTTACAAAGCATATAATGAGGCTAAGACAGGTAAATTTGATTTTTTATTATTAGATTTTAGAAAACTAAGAGCATTAAAGAACTTAGATACTATATTATATGATAGAGATAGTGAATTTGCAGAGAACGATGCAGATAATAATGTAAGTGGAACAATCAAAAAAGATGAAAAAAAATTGTAAATATAATTTATAAACATGGATAGTTATTCGGATAGAGTAAGTAAATTTAATGATATGATTACTACTACAAATGACCACGTAAAAGCAGTTGCAGAAGCCGCTACAAAATTTAAAGATAGTAATGACCCATTAGGTATGGGTTTAGCAGTAACTGGTGCTGCTTCTGGTGGTATAACTGGTGTGTCTGGTGCAGTTGCTGGAATTCAGCATTTCAAAGATTTCAAAACTATGTACAAGGGTATAGCAGGTAAATTGACTGGTGTAAGGGACAGAGTAAATCAAGCAGTAAGTAATAATAATTCTGGCAGAGGTGGTGACGCAAATAATCCTGACCCAGTACAAAATGCTGGTGGTAATGCAGCCGATGGTAATGCACCACAACCAGCTGCCCAACCTAACGCACAAGCAAATGCAGCCCAACCAGCAAATAATGGTTCAGGAGGTGCCGATGTTGATGGAGGAGTTCAAGCAAGAATTAATGATTTAGATAATAATCCATTTCCTACTACAGAAGGAAACGAAATTAATCAAGTAATTAATCAAAAAGTAACTGATGCTATAGGTTCAGATGGTAAAGCATTTTTAAATAATATTTCAAGAGCTAGTGGACGTGGTGGTGACCCCGGACTTATTGACGGATTGCCTGAAGGTGCATTTAAAGTAGATGCTCAAAAAGATTTCTTAGGTTTTAAAAATAAAGTAGCCAACGATGCAATCCAAAGAGCAAACACAGGTCAAACTCAAGCAAGTGGATATGATTCTACTGGTAATCCAACAGGTGATTTACCAGGCCCACAACCTAATCCAGGTGGCGCACAAGGTGCAGTACAAGCAACACCTAATAATAATGTAAATGCACCTGACCCAGGTAATAATGCAAACTTGGCACCGGATCCAAATGCACCATCTGTAGCACAAAATGCATCTGGTGATGCTCAAAATATAGCACAAGGTGCTGATGGGGATGCTCAAGGTATTGTAGCACAAGGAAGAGCAGCTCTACAAAATTTAATAGGCGGACAACAAGTACCAGGTAGAGCAGGACAAGCAGTTTCAGGATTAAGAACACTAGGGCCTGGTGGTGTTAATGACCCATCAGCAGCCGCTAATGCTGGTGCAAGAATTCAAGGACAAGCCGCTGCTAATGCACAAGGAAGACTTGCACCTGGCGCAAATCCTAATGGTAATGCCCCAGCAGCCCCTAATCAACCTGGTGCAGGTATTGATGGTAATCCTGGCGGACAAGGTGGTGTAAATCCCGGTGCCGGAGCAAATGCTGGTGCCAACGCCGCCGATGGTAATGCAGTATCAGATGCCGGTAATGCTGCTAGAGCGGCTGCTGGTGCAGGAACAGAAGCAGGTGAGGAAATTGCAGGTGGTATAGGTGCAGGACTTGATGAAATAGCAGCCTTTAGTGGACCAGCTGCCCCAATAATAGGACTTGTAGGCGGACTTGTATCTCTTGGTACAACTATAGCAGGTTTATTTCATCACAAACCAGCACCTCAAAAAATAGCACCACCCCCTGCACCTGTTGCATCAGTAGGTGGCAATTTGAAAGATGCTTTGAGTGGACAAGGTGGGGGTATATTTTAATTTTTTTTTCTAGAAAGTATTTAATGACAACAATAGGTATTTTAATTCCTCTATGTTCAAGAAACCAAAACTGGTTAAATGTTTGTGATATTGATTTTTTTAATAATTTTTTACCTTTTTTTTATTCAACTATCAGTAATAGATTTAAATATAAGTTTTATTTAGCTATAGATGAAAATGATAAATTTCTAAATGATAATCTAGATAACATAAAAAAATGTTTACACAAGGATGATAAAGTTATAGTTGCACCTAAGTCATATAATGGTAATCCGTATGGTATATGGAATCTATTACTTGAAGAAGCAAAAGATGAATGTGAATATTTTTACCAATGTGGTTCAGATATACAACATATAACTAAAAGTTGGGACAACTTCTTTATTCAAACTCTAAAAAAAAATAATAATATAGGTATTGCAGGAGGTGTCGATAAACAATTTTGGCTAGAGAGAGTATTCAGAAATCAGAATGGTATATTAGAGAATGTATTTTTTCATAAAACACATTATAAAATATTTGGCAGATTTATGAACCCAAAATTTAAATCATGGTTTGGTGATGATTATATTTCACAACTATACAGACATCATAATGCTACATTTATTAGTTCTAATCATATATATTTTAATTCAAACAGAGTAGGCGGACATCAACCTGATAAAAACAGATATGACCCCACAACAGAAATGCAAAAAACTTGGCGTGATATTGCTAGTGAAGATGCAAAGTTAATTCAACAATATGTATTAAAACAAAATTGATTTTTTCTTGATATGAAAAAAACAAAAAATTTAAGATGACTGAATACGTGTGGAAAAAAGATACATTTGATTGGTACTTAGGCTTCTTCTACGGCATGACTTATGATAGAGATTTTCAAGAAGTATGTGAGATATTGATGAGATGCAACTGGAAAGAAATGCCTGAATGGTTACAGATAAAAATTGCAGAAACATATTTAGAAGAAATGAATTACGATGAGGAATATTATTATTGTGAAAAAACAAAACAAATATATGAACGTGGTTATGAACCTGATGAGGATAATAAAGAAAAATAAAATGTAGTCAATATTTATAAATGCTACAAGCCTTAGGAAAAAAATATAATACAGATAAATCTCATCCATCTCATTCATTTCAAGGTAAAACCTATTGTGATACTTATGATAGATACTTTAGAGATATAAGACACGAAGTAAAATGTGTTGTTGAAATTGGTGTACTTGGCGGTTCATCTATAAAAATGTGGGAAGAGTATTTTCCAAATGCAGTAATATATGGTATTGATATTGATGAAAGAGCCAAGGTATATGAAAGTGAAAGAATTAAAATAATTATTGGTGACCAAAATGATGCAGATTTTTTATTTAAAATAAAAAATGATATAGGTGATATTGATATTTTAATTGATGATGGTTCCCATATTAATCGACACATTATTCACACATATTCGGTTTTAAAAGATAATGTAAAAAAATTTTATATTGTCGAAGATTTAGCTTGTAGTTATGAATCTAATAATTTACACGATATAAGAAAACTTTGGCAGGGACAGGATTTAAATGATGAAAATGATGATTTAAAAAATTATAGACACGAGATAGTAGATTGGTTTACAAAAGAAATAGAATTAATTGATGGTAAAGATACTAAATGGAATGCAATTCATTTTCATAATTGGATAATGATGTTTGAAAAATTATAATAAAATATAGAGTAATTTTAAATGGTAAGTGATAAGCAAAGCAATCTAACAATCGATAAAATAATATATAAAAATAGAAAAGTATGTTTGAATAAAGAATGGGTGACTAAAGAAGTATGGGAACAATCATTTGATAAATATGGTTTACCTGATTTTTGTTTTGAAGAAATAAATAAACCATTAAGTAATAAGATAAGTTATGCAGATGTATTAGTTTATATTGCTAATACTTGTGATATAAAAGAATACCTTGAAATAGGTGTAAGTGTTTTAAAAACATTTTACCAAATGGCTTGTAATACAAAATGCAATCTTATTGCTTATGAAATAAATCCTATCAATCCTTGTATAAAAATACCAAGAGAATATAAATATATACAAGGTAATGTTTTAATTAAAGATGATTGGGATAAACTAAGGGTGTTAGGTATTAAACATGATTTAATTTTTAGTGATGCTTTGCATAGTAATGAAGGACTACAAGCAGAATTTGATTTTTATATTAAAGATAATCTTGCAGATAAATGGATAATAATTTGGGACGATGCCTATGATAATCCAGTAAATTATATTAATAAAAATATTATACCAGTACTAGAACAAAAATATGGTAAGGTATATACCATTTTACGAAGTTTTCAAGAATGGACAAGAAATAAATACCATCCTATTTACATCGTTAGTAATTATAATTTAAATATAGAACATATATATAATGACTATTAATTATATTATAGGAACTGCCACAACTAGTACTTATTTTCTTGAAACACAACAAATGTTATATAGTGTAAATAAATTATTGCCTGAGGGTTTTAAAGTAATATTATGTGATAATGGATTAGAGGAAAGACAAAGAAATATTTTAAAAAATAATTTTGGATTTTGCAACTTAGAAATCTTCGAAAGGTCTTTAAGTGCCTATGAAAGAAAAAATTATTTATTTAAAAATATAGTATTAAGGAAATGTTTGGAAATAGCTAATGAAAATACTATTTATATTTGGTTGGATGCAAAAACTATGTTAAAGTATAATGAAAAATTGATTCTAGACATGCTCGAAATTCAACCAATATATGGACATATAGTTTTTCCTGAACCTGAATATTTATGGACAGATAAAAGAACTATGGATTTATTACAATTAAATGAAGAAGATAGACAAACATTTCAGATACAAGCATCGGCTATGTTATTTGATTTAAGAAAAGAAGAAACTTTAGAATTTGTTGATAAGTATTTGCAACTTTGTGAAACAGAAGAAGTTATAGCACCTATAGGAAGTTCAAAAGGTTTTACCCCACCTACACATAGACAAGACCAATCTGTTTTTTCTTGTTGTATGAAGAAAATGGGGTATTATACTAATAATAATAAAATGTGGGCTATTATGCATAATACAATTCATAAATGAATTTGTAAAAAATAAAAAAAAAATATATTGATGTATTTTATAAAAATGGACCCAACTAATCAAAACATGGCTGAACCCAGTGGACCTATGACATCAACACAAGGTACTAACAATCCTAAACTACAAAGTGTAAATTATGTAACTATTTTACCTGAAGGTAAACAAAGTGGCTACAAACCTCTACAACAGGTTGATTTTAAAATTGACCCAATTCAATTTCCATATATTGATGGTAAACAATCCTATTTACTTTTAAATATTGAACCAACTGGTACATTTACTAATACAGGTGCAACAGCAGAAGTTCCTCTTATGTTCGTACCAAATCAAGGTGCAAACTCTTTAGTTAATAGATTAACTTGCAGAGTAAATGACGGCACAGGTAAAATAATTGAAGATAGAGAAGCCTATAATATGTATAATGGTTTAATGAATTCATATAGCCACGATAGTGATGTTTTCCCAGCTCTTGCTAAAGTAGAAGCAGTAACTGGTAGAACTTCTGACCCAATTAACAGAACTATTGATAATATCAATAATACATATTTTTACCCACTTCCTGACACAGCAACTACAGCAAATGTGGCTGCAGATGGTGCAACATTATTGAAACAAAACTCTTTTGTTATACCTATTCAACTTGGTTTATTTAGTGCTTTTGGTAATCAACATCACGCAGTACCAAATATGGATATTGGTGGATGCCATCTCACATATTTCCTTGAAAAGGCAAACAGATGTTTACAAACACTTTGCCATAAGTTCTATAAGACAGCCGCAGTAAATGTAGTAGATGTAGATATTGTAGAAGCTAAAGAATTTACTGATGCAATTGATATAACATTTACTAGTACTACTGAGTTTAATGTAAGAAAAACCCAATGTGATTGTGATTTAAATATAGGTGATGTTCCTTGGACTATTGATATGTGTGCCTGGCGTAAAGGTATGCCTTTAAAACTTGGCTCAAATGGTGCAGTTGCTCTAGTAAGTAAAATTGAAATAGCAGCATCACTAATCAAAGTAACATTAGACCAAGCGATTGGTGCCGTAGGTAATGATACTATTGCACCTGATAGTATAAGTAAGAGAGATTATAATATTAGTAAGATTGAATTAAGAGTATTAAATACTATGCCTGATATGCCAACTATGAAAAATATTAAAAGAGCAGTAATGAGAGGTATTAACTTTAATTCAACTCAACTTTATAAAATTTCTACTGCTTCTGCACTCAAGAATGCGGTTATAGATGTTCCAGAATCTTTAACAAAATGTTTATCATTAATGGCGGTTCCATGTCAGCAAGCAAATCTCGATAGTGTTGATAGTCAAAATTCATATAACTGGACAAGACCTGATAGTGTATTAAATAATAATACTAATGATTATACATATCAATATCAAGTAAGACAAGTATTAATACCTAATCTTGCAGTTGAAACAGCAAAACTTGTTGATAGTAAAAATGATAATGCCATATTTTTCAAACAACAGATGATGGCTCAAAGACCTATGTACAACGTAAGAAGTTTAGCAGATAATAAATTAAATGCTACAGCAAATAATTTAGATTTGAATTTACCATATTTCTTCCCACTTTTACTTGCCCCAGTTGGTACAAGTTTTGATTTGATTGATAGTGCGCCCCAGCTTCGTGTTGAAAATGTTGATAGTACTACTACTACAGCAAAACTTTACTTTGTATTCGTAAACCACGTAAGATTGCTAAAGGGTAGTGAGCAGGGTGTTGATATTGAATTCTAAGTATAACAAATTTTTTTTTAATATTTTATTTAATTATAGAATGTCTGATAAACAGAAATTAAGAGGACGACCAAAAGGTGCAAAGAATAAACCCAAAGTTTTAAATGTGGGACAACAACCTAATGACCCACAAACTCAACAAACTTTTTCAACTGCTTTACAGGCTAAGAACCTTGGTATTGATAAAGTAATATTAAATATAAATGGGGGTAATTCTGAATTAGTAACAAATAAAAATGCAATATTAAAATATTCATTAAAACAACCAATACAATTAGAGGTAGGTGATGTAATAACTTGTGTAAATGCATTTGTAGAAGAAAAAGGTTTATCTCAAAATACTATATCATTTGAAGAAGATATAGAATCAGAATTAAGATTTATGTATTATAAACAAGGTGATTTGGGCGATGAACTATCATCATTAAAAGATGTAGGTTTTGCTGCCTATCCAAAACAATTTCCTGATGGTTTTAATAATACAACAGATAGTAGAATAAGTTTAGCACCAAATTATTTACAACAACTAGGAACTTATGAAAATTTAGCAGGTAATATAGGTTTTAATATGAGTTTTGGTGGTGTAGGTTATGGCACAGCCCCAGATGATTTAAATGATAGTAAACACGATAGTTTAAAAAATTTAGTAACAGGTTGTAATGGTAATTATTATTATCTATGTGAAAGTGTTGTATATAAAAAAAAAATACCAGGTGGTACTATAAAAGAATTTGCAGGTGGTGGTGTACAAATTTTTATGCGACCTTGTTATGGTTCTAAAAAAATTAAAGTAAAGGCAGGTAATTATTCTGTTGATAGTCTTGCAAATATAATAAGTGCACAATTAAATGGTAGTTTAGGACCAGATAATAATGAATTTACAGATGCATTACTAGATAAATTATATAATGCTTCTGGTGTTAACAAAAATAATTTTGGGGATACTTATCCATATTTTAAAAATATTGATAATGAAAGTGACCCTACTGAAAGTGCATTAATAGGTAATTGTGGTGAAGCAAGTAAATTTGAAAGAAGAATAGATGGTTTTGTAAAACAAATAAATTTTTCAGACAAAAGTTATAATGAATGTTGGTGTTTTCAAAATATGTTTACAAAAATGGTTGCAACATTTGGTTTAGACCCTACTCAAAGATTTGTTCCTAGTGGTACATTTCCAAATAAAAAAACAACAATTGACCAAACAGCTGGTTTAACATTAGATGGTGATGATGGTGGAAGCACAAAATTCCCACCAGCAATTGTAGAATTATTTGAAACTAAAGCCGCATCAAATAATGGTCAAGAAAATATCCATTTGTATATGAATAAAAAAGGATTAGATGTTTTATTTGAAACTGAAAATAAATTTTATAATCTTCCTGGACTAAAAGATAATACTGCAAATTTTGATAATTTACTTTATCCACCAAATTTATTTGAGATTTCTTATGCAACAATAGACCCTGAGTTCGGATTTATTCCAAGAACAACAACTAATGGTATAGGTACTTTACCTGGTAATCCTTATGATAATTTAAATAGATTTACAGATTGTGATACAGCACAAGTATTTCAATATTTAGTTCCAGTAAAAGGTTTAAATTATCCTGGTGGTTCTGCTGTCGAACCTATGAGACAAGTATTTGCAGGTACTAGTGTAGCACAATTAACTTTTGGTGATGCAGTAAGTAATAGGTTTTCTCTATCAAATTTTCACGAATTTTATAAACTTCCTAATATAACTGCCAATGGTACTTCCGCAACAGGTTATGGAGGACAACAGGCAACTAGATTTAACAATCCATATTATAATGACACAGCAGGTTCTACTGCATCTAGTAATATAGCAAATGCTACAGAAAATAATAGTTCACCTGTATACCCAGTAGATTCTAGTAGTGGCATTGCAGTAAATAATTTTGATTTTGAATTGGTAAAAGGAACTAAAATTTATAATGATTTAATAACTGAAATACAATCTATTGATGGTGACACAGCCGAATTAAGTCAAATTTTACATAAAGAAAAATTAATTTATGATTTATTTACAAAACCTTTTGACCAATTTTTTTCAACAACAGCAAATGCCCAAAAAGCATGGAGTAAATCACTTTGGGCAAGATTGGGTTTTACCTATGAACAACTTGGTAATGTGTCAAGTAATTTAGAAAGTTTTATTGCACCTGCGATTAGACAGAAAGGTAATACAAAACAAAAAGGCATTATAACTCATAATGCATTTGATTTTTCAAAGATAGTTGCATCAGATGGTTTAGGACAAGGTAATCCAGTTGTTGAAAATGGTACACCTATGCAAAATTTTAGATTAGAATCCTACTTTACTGGGGCTGCTTTACCTGGTAGTTTAGGTTGTTCAGGTAATTATATACATTTACTGAGTGATAGTAAACCTATATCTGCACAAGATTTACCTTCTTTGAATGCTGGTAAATCATATTTATTAATAGAAAGTGATATAATAAAACCAAATTTTAAAGATAATAAAGCAAATTGGGGTAATCTTTTGGCTATTATGAGTAAAGAAAATGCTACAAATGACACAATCTTTGGTGCAGACCCTATTGATTTTACAATAACTGAACCAAGACTTCTAACAGATATAACTTTGTTTATTAAAAATCCTGATGGTACACTAGTAGCTGATGATGTTATAGGCCAAAATAATGGTTTTATTATACAAATCGCAAAGCCTATTCCTGTGCAGAAATTGCCTTCTGTAGAAATTTAAGATGTTTTTTAGTTTTAAAATGCCTTGCCCTATGGTTGTAAGTATATGTAGAACCACAAGGACATATAAATGGTTCATGCAACTTTTCATAATTTTCATTTTTATATAATTTATTCTGCAATATAACTTTATCTATATTCATTAGTTTATATATTTGATTATTTAATTTAATACGTTCTTTGTGTCTGTTATAGTACGTATCCATAAAATATATAAAGATTTATTTTCTAAGTAAATATATATATATTATGCATAAGGACTATTTAAAAAATTTTTATAAATATTCAGTTGATGATTTTACTGAATTTCATAAAAAAGCATATCCTCACGCTCACAACAGAACCCATAAATCTTTTAATGAAAGTTTAAAAAGAATTGAAAAAATTTATGAAAAACCATTAAATCAGTTGTGCCTATGCTTCTTAGATAATGCAAAAGATACATTTACAAAGTTTGAAGAAACTGATTATAGTCATCAAACTAACATAACTACATTTTGTATGATATTAAAGATTTTGAAAATGCTGGGGGTTCCTATAGATGAATATAATAAATTTCAAAGTATTTTAAATTTAGAAGCAAAAAAAAATCAAATCAATAGAGAAGATGAATTAAAAGATAAACTAAATTTTTTACCACAATTTGATGATATGAGAAAATTATTAAGAGAAAAAATTGATGAATTAAATGAAACTACTACATTTAATGATGTAAAGTATTTACTAATTTTAAGTATGATGATATTAAGTGTGCCATTAAAACTTATGCAATACACAAAGATGACAATAGTATTTGTAGGTGGAGAAAGTAAATATATAAAAAACTTTTTATTAGAAGATGTTAATGGTAATTTTTTTGTTAAGAGTGGTGATGTCTCAATAAAAATTAATGATAGTCATTTAATAAAATTAATTAAGTTATGGATTAATGAATATAATACAACAAAACATTTTTTTATTCAGCACGAAAATGCTAAGACAGGTATGAATAACAAAGAAATCAGGATTGCATTAAATAACGCAAGTAAACAATATATAGGTGAAGCACTATCAAATAATGAAATACGTTCTTTGTACATGAAAAATCTAATGGATTTGGATCCGAATTTTAAAGAGAAGGTTCAGTTAAGTGCTTTACTAGGTTATAAAAATACTAACACCCTTGAACTGCACAAAGTATAATAAATTTTTTTTTATATATTTTTATAATATAAAATGTCTAAAACTCAGTCTGTGATTTTAAATTTAAATAAAGATTATTCAAATAGTAAAGCCCACGACTATTTTCAACCTGTTGCCCAACAAATAGATATAGGTAAAAATGCTGAAGTTTGTCTTTATGGAGCTGCCATCAAAAGACAACCTATTTTTATTAATAAAGAAAAATCAGATGGTACATTTAATTTTTTAATTAATGCGCAAACTTTTCCTGATAATAGACAACTTCTAGCATCTTCCCTGACTGCAACACACGTTATTGACCCTGTGAAATTGCCACTTGTTGGAATAGAACAATTTGGTGCCGGATTTAATTTAAATGCTGGCCCATTTTCAATTGATGAATTTGGTCAAACTTTAGTAAATAATATTAATACAGAAATAACTAATATTATTAATGGTGCATCATTAAAATCTAATAATACTGGTGCACAACTACAATGTGGTGGTGAAGATATGGTAATTCAATTTCCATATTCATATACTTATGAAAATTATGATGCAGATAATTTTTATTTAGGATTTCAAGGAGCACCCAATCAGATACAAGATGATACAATAGGCATTGCTACATTAGGTAAATTAAATAATTCTCAAGCATTTACAACAGATAATAATGAAAATTTAGGAAGTAGTGGTGCTTTACTATTAAATTATAGTGAAGAAGGTTTTAATACTTTTAATGGTTGCAGAGAAATAACTGCTAATGCTGCAATAGATACAACTCTTTATAAATCATTTTCTCAAATACATAGTGCCCCATTATTTCCATTATTTAGACAACAAAAAGATTTAGATTCTACTTTGACAGGAGGACAAAACGAATGTTATTTTGAATTCGGAATAGCAAATTCAGAAACAGATGACACAAAAACAACAGATTTTATTGTTGGATTTACTAATACATTTTTACATTCAGGTTGGGCAGATAGTGGTATACCATCAACAACAACTCTATTCCCAACTAGCGAAACTATACCTCAGACATTTATGGGTGTAAAAGTTTATGAAGATAAGGCTGGTGGTGCAATAAATGAAAGTTATTTAGAACTTTATATGGCAAATAAACTAACTCAGTTTGAAGATTATTATGATGATTTTACAAAACTAGCTAATGTATGGCAAGATGGATGTTCAAGAGTATGTAAGATTGATATAAATGGTGGATTGTCTAATGTAGGTAATGTTGGCTTTAGATTTTACGCAGTTGATAATCAAATGAATTTTTATAAAGGACAAGATGACCAAACAGCAGGTAATACTATAGACCCTGAAAGCAATCGTATGTACCCAAGAGTTTATGGATTTCAATTATATGGAAGACCTGATGGTGAAGATAGAAGAATTTTATATGATAGTAAACAAGATAATATTTATATAGCAGGAGAATATTTAGAAGATGGATTTTTATTTAATAGTGCAAGAAATCAACGTGGTGGTGCATCGGCTGATGAAAGATGTAATTTAGGATTTCAGCCATATATGTTTGCAAATAAATTAAATATTAATGAAGGTATATGTAGTCCAAGAGGTAATTATGTTGCATTTAGAGATGAAGCAAGTAGTGAAGTTGTATACAGATATGGTTTAGATTATTATGAATATTTATCAGTAAATCAAGATTTACTAAATGTGTTAGGTATACCTCAGTCTGGAAGAATACCAAAACAAATAAGAAATAAAGGATTAAAATTTAATACAGAAAGAACAAAAAGATATGATGGAAATGCCTATCCTGAATTTAAAGGAAAGGCAGGTAATAATAAATTATATACAGATAATACTGCATATAATATAGAAATAAATTTACCTATTAAGGCATATAATACAACTCAACCTAATGTACGAAAAGATAATAAAACTAAAGTAAGTGAATTAGGACAAAAGAGAACAATTTTATATAAGACAGAACCATTAATTGAAGGAGAAGTTCAATCAATTAATCAATATTATTTAGATAAGAATATTGTTCCAAACAATCTAAAATTTTTGACATTAAATAATTCTGCACCATTAAATATAAATTCTTTGAATGTCCAAATCAGAAGAGCCAAAACAAATGAATTAGCCACAGAACTCGAAGACGCATCTGTAGAGTTATTAATCAAAAGTGAATAAATAAAAAAAATAAAATGTTTTTGTATTTTATAAAATGAGTTTAGATTTGAATGACTATTTTTCTCTCGGTTTAGAATCTACTAATCAACCTGTTGAAAATGCTGGTATGATAAATGTTTTTAGAACACCTGTTGACACTAGCTCAACAAATCTCAATAGAATAACTTTTAAATTTCCAAAGACTGGCATGCTTACAGCAGATAGTATGGTGACTTTACAGCCTATACTATCAAATTCATCTTTAATTGCTAGTGATTTAACCCCAAACTTTGTTAATGGTGTTATAGGTGCAATTAAAAGAACAAGAATATTAATTGATAATAAAACTCTTGTTGATTTAGAAAGACCAGGTTTAGCCGAAAATGTCTCTCTATACTCAAGAAATACTCAGGTAGAACTTGCAGAAAAAGAATATAAATTATTAGGTAATCAGTTTAGAAGTAAAATTAATTCCAATGGTACAGAGGACTTTGATATCCTAGACACTAGAGTTCATCAAAATCAGGCTTCTCTTGCAAATTCTATAAGTAAAAATATTATTTTACAAGAAGCAAACTCAAAGGTTTATGCTATACCCCTTAGACATTTAGGTGCTGACTTTTTAGAGGCTGCCTCACTTCCAGTCTTTTTACTTGGACAAAGGGAAATGATTTTAGAAATAGAATTTTTTTCTGATTGCCAAGAATATGTAGTTCAGCCATCTGGTGCAGGTTATAATGCTGGTGATGTAAAAATTAATCTTGCAAATTGTGAGTTAGTTACTACTCACGTTATGCTTCCACCAGCTGTAGAAGAAAGAGAAATTAATGCTATGAGAAGTAATCCAGTAGCATATCCTTTACTAGATAAATATGTAATCAAGGGGGTGATAAGTCCTGATAGTGTTGCTCTAAATAATCAAAGAAATGAAACTTATAGAATCAATTTCCAAAACAGAGAAGTTCATAATCTTATGTTGTGTGCAGTAAATAATACACCTGTTAATAAAAGAATTGTTGGTAATCAAACAAGTAGAGGTTTAGGTGATGAAAGTTTACAAATGAAGATTAATGGATTAAATCTTTTTGATAGACCTATTGTCTCACAGCCACTTATATATCAACTTACAACTTATTCAGAAGATGGCAGAACACTAAAAGTACCACTAAATGCATATAATGTAACTGCCAAATCATTAAATGCTTATAGTCAAAATACAGATGCTTTATACTTAGATTATAGAGGTGAAATGCACTATCTTAAGGTTGACTTTTCAAATGGTAATTCAGGTGTATTTGGTAGTGGTACAACTATGAAAACTGCTGCTGAAATTGACTACAAAGTGACACCAAGAACTGATACAAATCCAAATCAAAGACAAAAGATGGACATGTTTTTCTATGTAACTATTTCAAAACTTCTCACTTTAGGAGCAAACCAAGTTAATATTTCATATTAGGTTATTTATTATTATTTTAATTATTTTATTATATTATTATGGCATCGAAATCTCGATATTTTTCGGCATATCCAACAATTAACAGAGGTTATTTAAGTGGGGGAACAGGCAGACAAGAAAACAATACCTTTAGTTTTCAAGATATTGTATACCCTACATTAGATTCAAAAACTACAAATACTATAGTACAACCAGGAATTGCAGAAGATGTGTTTTCAAAAACACAGACTGATGGAAGTACAGAACTTACACCTATAGTCTCAGATAATTTTAATGTGATTAGAGTAAGTGTAGATACAAACTATCCACATATAAATCAACTTGATAATGAATTATTTATAGATATTTTACAAGGACACAACAAAGATAATTTGGCAGTTAGTTATACAACGCCTATAAAAACTCAGTCAACATTTTATAGAGCATATCCAGTAAAAAATAAATTTGTAAATGTGCAATTTCGAAATAATACAGGTTCAAATATCCACGTAGATTATGATATATCTCTGTCTAAGTTTTCTCAGTTTAATCCACCTAGTCAATTGGGTGATAATGTTGAATTTAAAGAGATGACTAATCTAACAAGATTAGCAAATGAATTTTATGATGATGTTTCAAGAGAGCAGTTTGGTAATTCAAATATAGTAAATACTTTTGGATTTTTTCAAACAAATGTAAATTCAAAACAAATAGTAGCACCAGCAAATATACAAGAGAATACAACTAATGTTTTTGCAGAAGTTTTTGGTGTAAGTGATAGTCCTACAGATGCTTTTGAGATAAGTGTTAGTGGACAAACAGATGTAAGACCAACAGGAAGAATTAATAATGGTATTCAATTATTTGGTACATCTAATGGTACTATATCAGTAAATAGGTATAAATATATAGATACTTTAGATATGGGTGGTAATACAAATACTGGTAATATTTCAATTTTTAGGACAGGAACTACAGATTTAGTTGCATATATTCCAGCAGATACTGCAAGTCTTAGTAGTCCTTTATATTATATTAATAAACTAGAAGAAGGTGTATTAAAAGAAGTAAGAGTTATGGGAACAACCATTATACAAAATGGTTCTATTGAAGTAAGATTAAATGAAGGTAATAGTATTAAAACAATATGGTCTACAAGTATTATTGATGGTTTACAACAAAATTGTTGGAACCCTGATTTCAAATTGCCTAGTAATTCGACATGCTATGCAATTGTAAGAGATGTTGATACAACAGCTCATAGTCCACAAAGAGTAGATGTAAGTATGAAGATATTAAGATATAAAAATCAACCTGAAAATTCTATAGCGTTATAGATAAATATAAATTATAGTACTTTATTTTAATGATTAATAATTTTTTAGATTTAAAAGAAAGATTAAATGATGAATTTTCTCTCTCTATTATAAGATTTGGTAATGTTGAAATGCAAGCAATATTAAATAGAAATACTAATATATATGACCAAATGTATAGTAATGCTGGATTTTATTGTAAGGATAAAAAAAAAGCACATCAGATATTTTTAAAATGGAAAAACCTTTATGTTGCAGGTGTTTATAATTGTGATTTAATGTTAGATGTTGTAAGTTGCCATAGTTTTCAAATACTTGGTGATTTATTAAATAGAATAAATACTTGGCGACCTTCTTTACCATATATTGAAGAACCATCTTGGTGGATTGAAAATGTAATTAATGAATATAAGGGAACTATTGGTATAGTAAGTTATTTTAAAAAAGATATTGAATCAAAACTAAGCATTATGGATAAGATATGGGGAAGAGAAATGAAAAAAAAATTTATAATTGTAAAATCAGAAAATACAATAACAGGTAATGAACCTGATGACCATTGGTTGCAAACTTTTAATAAATTAAAAAAAAGAGTAAAAAATCAAAAAGAGCCAGGATTATGGTTAGTAAGTTGTGGTTGTTATGGTGTACCTTTATGTGAAGATATAAAAAATAATGGCAAGAAGGCTATATATGTTGGCGGTTTGTTACAATTATTATTTGGATTAAAAGGTAAAAGGTGGGATGATAGACACGAAGTCAACAGGAATTATAATAAGTATTGGACGTATCCTACTGAGAAACCTACAAATGGTGAACTTGTAGAAGCTGGATGCTATTGGGGTGATGAAAGCAAAAAAAATTGATTTATTTTACAAAAGGATAAGGTGTGTATTCACCATGCTTCTCAGGAGTGGCAGAGCGTACTATAATCAGCATAATTCATTCGATGCATTTTGTTGCTGGTTTAATAAAAATATTTTAAGTCAGCAGGAGGTAGAGGAGAGAGGTGG
>WLWF01000797.1_pt1 | contig 29062 bp, 28 predicted proteins | sample 6718331 | NCBI WGS metagenome assembly WLWF01 (sample SAMN12718692, study PRJNA515312) | sponge metagenome | isolation source: marine sponge | host: Mycale hentscheli | place: New Zealand: South Island, Marlborough, Capsize Point | collected 2003-05-01
CAAGGTAGTGTAGTCTCGAGTACACCACGCTCGAGGTCCTTCAATGTTCGGATCTTCCCTGTAAATGTATCCATTCTCATAAGACTCTTGTGCAATCTTAGGATCAATGTCATAGATACCGTTAGGATTATTAGAAGCGCGAATCGCGCGCTCTATATCAAAGTCAAGGATCCTAAACCATTGATAAGAACCTATAGCATTAACTTCATACCAAGGAAGTCCGTAGGTATCTTCGCATTCCTTGTGCTTATTTTCTCTAGACTTAAAGTCTTCAAAAGCTTTAGCATTAAGTACTGGGGTGTAATGCCAGTATTCATTCCCGTCATAATCCATGATCTGGTTCCTGTCGCCATTATAGAAGACAAAGTCTCCTTGAATGCTTTGAGAACCAAATCCCGGATCAAAACTCTCACAAGAATCATGACAGAATTCATGTAAGCATTTCTCAGTCCAATGGACGTCATTCTGCTCATGATCAATGAACAGGGTATTCCCACCGCACCTAATAAAGCCAAACTTCACAATATCCAAGGGCTGATTAATCAGACCTTTCTCAATAAACTTAGAAAGCACCATGAACTTCTCATGGTGAACAGCAGTCTCTTCAATAGTCATGTTAATCTTTGCTTTTGCACCCAACTATACGTCCAATCTTATAAAACAAAACAGGCGTCTGCCTGAACCAAAAATCACAAGACAAATATTCCATATCTGGTCTTCACATGAACCAATATGAAGAACTTCCTTGATCCCAGAACATTGTGGATTATCAAACTTTTCTCTGTACTGAAAAAACTCATTAGGAGTATCAAACAACTTAAAGCCAGCGCCATTCAGGAGTGACGATGCCGCCAATCCAAGCGAGGCTCTTTCCAATCCAAATCGATTAGTTTCGCCGGAAACAACCATTATTACCTCTTTCTAAAACAAAAGAACTGTAAGTTTATTACAGTAGTAAACAATACACATAATGTTATTATTTCACATGTGTTCAATACACTAAGCATATACATTGAGATACATTCTCTATGTACGTTCAATACACTATGTACGTTCAAATACACTGTTTCTCACACTACGTCGAGATCATTTATTTTTTTTGCTAGGGTCAGATAAACGCTCCGAAAGGGCGTGGAACCCTCCCGGAGTCGGCTTGAATACATACTAAACGCGCTTAAATCGTTGATTAAAGGCAAAAAGTGTTTTTTACAGTAGGGTATTAATAGAATTAATACATACGCCTACGGCGTTTATTTGTTACCACAATATATTGTGGTTCACTTCGTTTGTTTGTTGCTGACGCAACTAGGTTTAGTGCTACGCACTTTATTTAGCGGGGCCCCTACCCCGCATTTAGGGCTTCGCCCCCCCATAGGGGACCCCCCCCCGTTAACTTCTCATAAACGTTGCTAGGGCTTGGTCGATTTCGTCGTACTCCAGTACGTCGTTTTCCTCGCCTTCGGGTGCTTTGAGTAGGCGCTTCACCTGGACGTTACCTCCGGGGACCTCATTCGCCCACATTTCGGCAACAAAGATATACCAGCTGCCTTCGTACAGCACTCGTCCTAGCTCGAGCAGTCTCGGCGGAGCTTTCTCACCCAAGTTCCGTTTCGTCTTTAATGCGAACGATGCAATTGTATTTGCAAAGTTCTGGATGTGGAGCTTTCGCTCTTCTACTAGTGCTTTTGGCGCGTTTGCCATATCCACACTTACCCATTTACGTACACTTTCGGCCTTTTGAGCCTGCATTGCGTTTTTCTTACGCATCATTGCCTCCTTCCAAGTCGGCGTCTAAGAATTCAATAAAGTCTGCTTCTTCTCGAAGCTCTTTTGCTTTCTCTTCCAGCTTATCAGCTTTCTTTCTGAGATTAGCCGGAGTTTTCTCCAAGTTCTCTGCTGCAGAGCTTGCACCCTCAGCAACCCTTTTTAGTCCATTACCAGTAACCTTTTGCACTTTTGGTGCGACAGAGCCAATAAGCCTAACCAGGCTACTAGTCAGCTTGTCCGCAGTCTCGCCAGTTTTCTGGAAGATTCCAGTCTCAGTCTCAATCTCGTTGTTATCCATCGATACTTCTCCTTATTAATTTGGGGAGTAAAAAAGACACTAAACCCATTAGAATTGGCACTAAAGCATATAGCGCCACAAATTTCCATATTGGTACCTGCTCTGTATTAAGCAGTTCATACATTGGCTCACCGTACATATATATTACCTTTCCTGTGCTCGCAGTTTCATTCCTGCATAAATTGCCGGCCACTGCATAGTACAAAGCACCAGAAATGCTACTTCTACGAACGTGTCCGGATACCAGACTTCATATTTATTGTCTGTTATATATCCGTTTTCAAGCATCCATGACGAATTCATCGCGATCATGAATAGGCCGATCAAGCAGAATACGACTATTGTTGCTCTATTTGCTTTTCGTATGATCCTAGCCTCTTTGACCATCTGGTCGATAGAAGCTTTTGCCCAGTCCATCATTTGACTATTGTTTGGCTGACTCAATGGTTCCTCCTTTTACAATCCCTGCAATGCAGGAAATAGCTAATAAACAAAACAGTGCCTCCACGGATGTCCCTGGGGCCCAAATCTCCACAGTTGTTTGGGAGACCATTCCCTGCTCTTTGGCCCAGGTGTTGTTAGCCAGTAGTTGGTATAGTGCGACCAGCACTACCAGGCCAATGACTTCTTGCTTGAGTTTCATCGGATACTCCTTACCACCGCTGCTACGCGGATTACATCTCGTTTCCCGAGAGCCCTGATCACAAGGTTCACGGTCTCGCGCGAAACACCCCTTTCAAGGACTTTTGAGAGATGTCCCATCGTGCGGGGGCTAATTCCACCGTTCTTCTGCACCATCTCCATGGTCTTCACAAGCAACACTTTCTCAGCGGACAGTGGCTTTCCCTGTTTCTTCTCGAGCTGTTTCACAATTGTCATACCAAATCCCCTTTCTAAAGGGTTGTAAAAGGTTATACAAAATTTTCTACCCCATCTTTAACCGCGTCACCGGGACCTATTTAGGCCGTGGGGCTCTAGCACGACTGACCAGTTTGTCAGAGCATTTTCAAAATCCTTTTCTTAAAGGGTTATGTAAGTTAAAAAAAAGTTGGACCCCGCCATCCGTCGATCCGGGGCCCTCTCCTATCGTAATGCGCCACCCGGTGATCAACCCGGGTTATACAAGCTAGGGCCGCGCTTTCCCTAGCAGGTGCGTGCCTTATTTATAGTCATTAGCACTACTGACTAAAATCTAAAACTTGTGTTCTCCATCTTTGAGTTCATGGACCCAATCTGTCAGTTCCTCAGTGGCCATATTGGTCATATTGGCCATCGGACATTCCAAGCCGAACTCGATGATATCCGCGAGTAATTTATCTGACCCGCAAGCCCACAGGACTTCTTTGCTTTTGTCTAACTCACGCAGAGCCGCAGGCGACTCGGTGGGCCAAGCCTTCCCATTTAAGTCCACGTACCATACGATGCCGTCTAATTTGTCGAAGATCTCTTTTCTGAGATTTTCAGCGGATTCTTTTGCCTGTTTCAGTTCTTCCAGCTCATCATCAGCATCAGCCCAAGTAAGAACTATAAACTCAATACCGGCGATGTACCTTTCTATCCAATGGCTTAAAGCCATCATCATAGTAGGAAATACAGACCTAGGTATCTTGAGCCTAATTGCTCCCGTCTGACTGTGACGAACATCGTAATCATCTAAATTTACGTTCATCGTTTTTCCTTCGTTTGAAGATTAAAAAAGTTGGGTCCCACGATCCGTCGATCCGGGACCCTCGCCTTTCTATGCCACTCAGCATTTCTATTCCGGACTTGTGACCGGCAGGACCGACTCTTAACTATGGTCTCATCCTGGTAGCTTTAACAGTTCAGGCAGTACCTTTACCTTGAAGTTCTCTGTATCAGTTAGGTCTTCGAATATGCAGGCTTACTTACTATGTATTGCGTTATAGCAATGTGACACTTAGTGTCCTGTAGTATCGCCGTTACTAATCTCACCTTAAAGACACAGTCCTCTATGGACTCCAACATCAAATCTCAGCGTCCTGAGTTGACGTTGTGACCGTCGAGGCCTTCTGCAAAGAGACTGCCTGAATAGACACGTGGCCATTCCACGCTGGACTATATCAGCCAGGCATTTCGCCTTCCTCTCTTCTTGTGCGTTAGCACCGAACTTGTCTTGTTCTGTGCATTGCACTGATCTTGTGCGAGCGCAGCGAGCCAGCGCAGCTATATCTATAGCCTATATTGGGTTATCCCACAGCAGCGCGCTGGACCCAACTTCGTTGGCGCCCAGCGTTATCGCATAAAAAAAGAATAAGAATAAAAAAAACCACCCCTCCCCCAGTTGGGGGAAGGGTGGTTGTCAGAATCGCTAATCCTCCTAGATTAGCTCTGACGGAACTTGCCGAAGAGTTCGACTGCTCCGGCGATGGTGGTCAGATCCTTGTTGACCTTCTGATTCACCTTCAAACCCGCGTACTTGCAGTTTGGCTTCTCTGCAATGAGGTAGAAGGGATTTCTGTCACACAAGAATCCGTTGTACAACTTGTCATACACGGCATCGTTGTCAAGACCACGAAGCTTCTCGTACATGACGGACGACATGACCCAGAGAGTCATGGTGATCAAGGCCTGGTCGGAAAGATCAGCCAACTCACTGTCTTCGCTCACAAGAGCAGCAGTTTTGTCGACCATGACCATCCAGTCCTTGATCTGTTTCGCGTTTGCACACCGGAAGCGACCTGCTTTTTCAGCAAGACGCTTGATGACTGCCCGAAGCTGCGCAGGAGTGCGCTTGCTGTTGAGTACAGCGCAGCGCTCGCGAAGTTTGGCCTCCCCAGAGAACAGTTCCCTGTCCATGAGGATTTTGGCCTCACCGATTTTCTTGATCGTGTGTTTCTTGACCAAGGAGTACAGATCAAACTCGTTAGAGTTATCCCCGGACGAATCGGTTACTTCCACGGCGCGGCCAAACCGGTAGCGCAGGTATCCTGCGTTTGTCAGGTTCTTCGGCTTCACGTCCTCGATGAACTTGGCCAACGTCTCAACCTGATCCTCAGTGACAATGCACTTCAGAAGGGCGTCGATGAAAGCTTCGTAGCAAAGAGTGAGAGGCTTTTGACCGGGCGTCAGGAACTGAGCGACAATCGCATCAGTAATGGTACCCAGGCTAACTCCATGCCTGTTGAGGGCTTCGGAAGCCAGCACCTTGCGGTTCAGCCACGTCTCCAGGCAGTCTGTGCCCGGCGCACCTTGCAAGTCAACGCCCTGATATTCCTCGAATGGAGTCACATCAGTCTTGAATGCGATGACAAGGCCGGATTCATTCCGCTCAATATCAGTGAACGGATCCGGCACCATCCCCAGTTTCTTCGTGATCTGATTGACCACGATGTGAAGGTCAGAGTGTTCAGCAAAGACTGGGAACACCTCGTTCACTCCGATGGGATGCCTGACGACATCCATGGCTGACTCAATGGTTTCAGCATGGACCCGGAAGTCCGCACTGTCACCGTCAAAGTCGAATCCACCCAGGGTTTTCCTGGCAATGGAGTTGGGCTCGCAGTAGCGCGCAGAGGTGAAGGCGATGCCGTTGGCAAAACCCGGCACATGTGCCGAATCAAGCCAGTCGATCTCCTTGCGTGAACCGTCCTCCAGGTGATGGAAGAGGGTCGCTGTGCTATCGCACCAGCTGACGTCGGTAATACCTTCGTCGTTGAGACGTGCCTTGTGCTTGTCCCAGTATGATGCGACCACCTCCGCGTCAAGCTCAGCAGCCATCGGTACAAAGATACGGTTTGAACCGCGGACATTGATGCCCGAAGTCTTCATACCTTCTTTGGCTTGCCATTCATCTGCCTCATCAGCGATGCTGAGGGTGTTGTTTTCATCCAGCTTCAAACCCTTGCGGGCTGAATTGTGACTGGAATCAACGTATCCCTTGGCAAGGCTGCGGAAGAATCCGAACAGGCCAGGTGTCACGGCGTGGTCATCGAGGAAGCGCAAAGCTCCTGCGCGGTCGTGTGCAATGTTCTGCACGCCGCCTTTCGCAAGTTCCTCAACGGTACCATTAGCAATTGATGCCTTCAGGGCCTGATAGATATCATGGCCGTAAAGCTCTTCTGCTTCAATGGATCCGGAAGATTCCTCGGACATCGAGAGCCACCTGTAGAGTGTTGCACTCCGGCAGCCTTTCTGCAGGTCTGCCAAGCGGTGGTCCATTGTCTTGTCGACAAGGTCCAACAGATGATGCAAGTAATCCCTGTTGAGATTGACGAGGCTGTAAAGCTTGGTCAAAATCTCCTGGAAGGAGTACGAGACAAAATCCCGCTTGTTGTACCCGCGGATTTGCGCATCAAAGTTTCCATTGATGCGGGCCATCACGAAGAGAACACCATAGCCAGCTGCTGCAGACAAGTCAGGCTTGATGTCCTCAGACGGAACATGCAATTCAGGGACTGGGATGTCCGCAAACTGAATGTAGCATCCGCCTTTGGTGTAACCCGACTCGTCTACTGCGCGCCACTGCACGTACGGCTTGATTCCTGAGGTAAGGCCGAAACGATCAGCCTCACTCAGGGGCAGTACAAGCTTGCCATACCCGTCCATGTCCCCTTCAACAGAGTTGCTTCGACTCCGATTCAAGAACTCAGACGACTGACCAACGCTCACAGGTACGACCTTGAAGTCTTCCCACATGAGACGCTGCTCGCACCTCACATCCGCGAAATTGAGCAGAGAATGAATTCTCTTGCCGAGGTTCTCGGGGATGTTGCCGTTCGCGTCCACTCCAATGGACAAATGTGGATGGTTTTCCACATCGGTCACATAGGAGTTTTCGCGGAAGTCAATCCTGCCCTTTTCGAAGTCAGGATACAGATGAGAGGAAGTTCCCATCTGTCTGGCAATGGCTTCAACCAGCTGATCTTTCTGCTCAGCCCAGTCGCCATACAACCGGAAGTTGTCAAGGTACCCGATGCTGGGTGCAATACCGTAGCGTGTTTTAGCCACGGAATCGTGCTTGCCTTCCGAAGTCCGGCGAGCAAACCTTACAATCAATCCTGACTTCGCAGCAGCGACAGTCACTTTCTCCTCCATGGACACGTGGTCCTTGAAAGATGAGATCTTGCCTCCGCCGACACGCTTCCCGTCCTGGTCGTAAAACCGGAACAGCGAAGAGTGCTGAAGGCGAATATCTGTCCGCCGAATCTCCGGAGCAGCCGGAGTGGCGGGGCCTGATGATGCACCCTCAGCGAGGGATTGACTACGCGCAGGTGCGCAACGCGTAGTGTCCACGGCGTTTCGTGCCGTTGCTTTCTTCATAACAGATCCTTTCCGATCTATCAGCAGCTAGCAAAGCTGGCAGGGTAAAACCCTGACTACGAACGGTAGCCATAATGTGGCTCGATAGGTATACCTAACGTTAGGAACCCATCGTTGTCCGCATAAAAAAGAAATGAGAATAAAAAAGAAAACCCACCCCCCGAAGGGGATGGGCAATCTTTTAGACACATCGTCTTCTCTACCGTGCAGTTTAGAAGTTGCGCTTTTCTTTTACGTAGGCGTCTTTGTACTCCTCCTGAAGCTGCTCAAACTTCAGCTCGAGTTGAGGGTTTTCCTCAAACTTTTCGAACTGTTTGATGAGCTTTTTAGCAGCCACAACCTCCTGAGTTTCATTGAGATCTTCGCTGTAACCCTTGATTTTGTTTTCAAGGGTAGCAATTTCCTTCCACTCTTCGGGGTGTGTTTTGGGATCTTGCATGGCTGCAAACAGCCTGCTCGTTTTCGATGGGGAATCCAGCTGGTCTCTCAACCAAGCAGTACGTGCTTTTCTAGCCTTATCAAGATCCTCCTTGAAGCCAGAAATAAGCTTTTCGGTATCTTTCTTTCTAGCTTCAAAGAGCTCGATGGTCTTTTTCGCACATGCAATCTCTTTCATGTCGACCCCTGCATTTATGTAATACGTAAGTGCCTTCTCCATTCGGGCAAGCACTTCTTCCTCCGACACTTTTTGTTCCTGAGACATATAGGTTGGCCCAGGGTCGCCGTCGCAGTAGTCATGACTTACCCGTGGTAGATTATCAAGGGCGTCTCCTATTTCTTTGGCGCGTTCCCCAAAAATGCTTTCCAGTGAATTACTTTTAATGGACATAACGTGTCCTTTCCTTGGATGCGATACTGCCAGGGACCCACCGTTGGATCCCATCGTTATCGCATATAAAAAAGAATGAAATAAAAAAAGACCCCACCCCCCCGAAGGGAGGTGGAGTCTTTGAGAGGGAATACCCTCTACTGCCTTGCAGTCCGAACAAGGCAGATCGGGTCCATGACCAAAAGGTCATTCACCTCGCCGTAATCGAGTGTGCCCTGCTTGTGTTCCCGATTGATGTAATTGATTACATCAGTCAGGGCAGCGCGACTGTCAAGAACCTCTCTTGCCTGTCCGATCAGAAGATTCTTCTGTTCCCTTTTGACCCGCGCTTCTTCCTCGCGGACCTTGCGAACCTCGGGATCCTTACTCACTACCTGCTGAAGATCAGCAAGAGAGAGCCACGTATTCTCTTTCTTCTGAGACATAACTGTCTCCTTTCCATGGTTACCACAATCCAGGGATCCCAACGTTAGGAACCCATCGTTATGGCATAAATAAAAAAATGAAATAAAAAAAGAACCCTACCCCCGAAGGGGTAGGGTCTTCTTGAGATGTAGCGATTAAGCTACTTCTTCATTTGGTCCTGAGCATCCAGCTTTTGCTGGATTGCCGGACCGTACTGCCACCTCCTTTCCTCGGAGATGGTTTGACGACACTCGCCGCAAAGCGCCGAATTAGGCACTTTCTTGTCACGACAGTCATTGCAAAGCATAACTGCCTCCTTTTCTTGGTGCCATAACCCGTGAGATCCCACTATGGGAACCCACCGTTATGGCATATAAATAAAAAAAGAAATAATAAAAAAAGACCCCACTCTTTCGAGTGAGGTCTATTTTCCAGCATTGAGTCACGTACCTGCTGGGGGGTCCGGGTTCAGCTCCCTTTCCATTTTAGTAAATGGAAAAGAAGCTTTTAGAACCTTTCAGGACGTAAGGCCCGGCCTCAGTCACTTTGACTGTTTCACCATATGGCATCCCTAGGATGTGTTCCAATTTGGCTTTAAGAGCAATAAGCTGCTCTTTAGTCAAAGTGATGTGACCTTTACCTTTAAGTTCAATGTAGAACTCGTCCGGTTCGTTCACAGACATAGATTTCCTTTCTAGACATTACTGATGCCTCCCCCCATGGGAGCCCAGCGTTATGCCATAAAAAAAAGAATGAATAAAAAAAGAACTCCACCCCCCGAAGGGGATGGAGTCTTTTCTGTTTTGGGCTCAATCAGATCTTGGCCTTGATCTTTTGATTGACCCAAAACTCATTTGACTTGGATGTCCAATGCATCCAAGTTGAGAGGTACCGGGAGAAGCCCTCTCGGACAACCCCGTGAGAATCACAGGGCTCCCCTTCGGAAGTCACAGGCTGAGAGACTCTAAGCTCCCAGGCCTGTGTCGTTTTGTGTCCCTTAGCCACGTCAAACTTGGCTTCCGCCATGTTGACGCGACGAAGGGACAGTTCTGCCCCCCTTCCGGAGAAGAAAGAGACACCGATGGTGTTGTCTTCTTTCAACTCTGACCAGATTTCCCCGAAGCCCTCGGGGTCGACGATCTTCTCTACGAGAGAATCGTCGAACACATCAAAGAGCCGCCACCCTGTCGTCGATGGGAAGATCCCATCTTGGGATGGCAGTTCTCCCGTGATTTCGTCGACAGCAGTGTGTTGGCCAAACACACGGCATGCTACCGACCAGTTCACGGTTGCGGAGAATGACAAGCGATGGAGGACTGTGCCTCGCTCGCCTGTCACCAGATCTGGATAATGAGACACATTAAATGTCGTCATTATAATACTCCTTTCCTTGGAGTTGACAATCTAGGGATCCCACCATGGGAACCCGTCGTTGTCGCATAAAAAAAGAAAAAGAGAATAAAAAAAGACCTCTCCACCCAGGTAATGGGCAGAGAGGCCAGGCTTACAACCGAAGCTCTCTTAGAAGAGCTCCAGCTGCTCTGGACACGCATCGGGAGCGTGATCGTGATCACACTCCTGACACACACGACAACGGATGTTGCCGTGCTTGTCCAGATAAAACCCCTTCTTTGGCTTGAAGGGGCTAACAATCGCCTTGATCACTGCGATCATGATCAAGGCAATTACGACATACGCGAAAGTCTCCATTGGAGACTCCTTTCCTTGGAGACGCGGCGCGCATAAAAAAAAGAATAAATAAAAAAAACTCCAGTCTTTCCTAAGAAGACTGGAGCTTTGCCAACACCTGAGTGCTACACCCTGCTGGCTAGGTGCAAGGAAGTAGTCTTTCGACTACTCCTCTTCAGGAGACGCCTCTGGGGACTGGTCGTCTTTGGATTCTTGCGAATCTTTAGACTTATCCGAGGCAATACTCATGAGTATCGTCTCCGGACTGTGACCAGTCGTCTGAGCAAGCGTTTGCAGCTGGTGCGGCATGCACTGCAGCAAGTATGCTTCCTCAATGGACATCTTTAACCTCCTTTCCATGGAGTTGGCAATACCAAGGCCCCCACCATGAGGGCCCGGCGTTACCGCATAAAAAAAGAAGATAATAATAAAAAAAGAACCCACCCCCGTAGGGGTGGGCCTTTCTTGAAAGGGCGATTATCTCACCCTCTCGATTATTACCTGGAAGTGCCAGTGTGCACTGGTCTCCAGGCTGGTGATCACAAGACCGCCCACTTGGAGGTCTCGTAGCCGGGCTTGTTCTTTCTCGATCCTGGCGGTGTCGCCGAACCATCGAGCAGCATCTTGTATTGCTGAGAGCAATCCAGACGCTGTCGATTTCCCGGTGATGACGCGGGAGGCTTGACCTCCTTTTTCGACGCCATCGATCTCGAATTGGAACTGTTTCATAGTTCCTCCTTTTCTTGGTGCCATAACCCAACGCTATGGCATAAAAAAATAAAAGAACAGGGGGGTGGGCATGAAACAATTCGCATCACTATTTGCATATAAATAAACTGTTCAGGAGCCCAGAATCAGATTTTTCAGGGCCTAAGGAAGAATTTTCGGGCTAATAGAAACTCTCAAAAAATTTTTACAGTAAATTTTCAAGCCTATAAGAACCTCTATTGCGAGGCGGGCGGGGGTGCGATACGATTGAACTTTCGACTAATTTTCTAGGAAGAAGGATGGGGATGAACAAGTTCTCAAATGAGGCAGCGGAGTTCGTATATACACGTACATATTCAAGATGGATGGAAGAAGAGAATAGACGAGAACACTGGGATGAGACGGTAGAAAGATATACAAATTTCATACACAAACACATGCAGGACAAAGTTCCTGCAAAGACCTATACAAAAATATACGACTCAATACTCTCCTTCGATGTGATGCCCTCAATGCGGTCGCTCTGGACAGCAGGCCCCGCGGCGGAACAAGATAATGTATGTATGTACAATTGTTCTTTCCAGGTAGTAGACGATCCAATAGCTTTCTCTGAAGCCCTATACATATTAATGTGTGGTACAGGGTATGGCTTTTCAGTAGAAGAGAAGTACACTAGCAAGCTCCCAGTGGTAGCTCAGTGCAGCGATGAGCGTTATACAAAGAAATATACTATCGAAGACTCAAAGCGCGGGTGGGCTAATTCTACTAAGCTATTAATCGACTCTCTCTACGAGGGACACGATGTCGAAATGGATTATACAGAAGTAAGACCTAAAGGATCTCGTCTCTTTACTATGGGAGGTAGATCATCAGGACCTGAGCCTCTTGTTCAATTACATTCTTTCATAAGAGAAGTATTCAATAATGCGCAGGGTAGACAGCTTACCTCTCTAGAGTGTCACGACGTTATGAACCAAATAGCTGAGATTGTAGTTGTAGGGGGTGTACGCAGGTCTTCGCAGATTTCACTATCTGATTTATCAGATACAGAAATGGCGGAAGCCAAGATATGGCCCTTCCCATTGCGTAGAGCCATGGCTAACAACAGTGCTGTATATAATATTAAGCCTAGTGCTACAGACTTTCTCAGGGAATGGAGCATCCTTGCTGCCTCCGGAACTGGAGAAAGAGGAATGTTCAATCTGGAGAATGCTCAAAAACGCGCTCCGCGCCGCCGGGACGGTACTTTAATAACCGGAACGAACCCCTGTGCAGAGATAAGTTTAAGAAGCCAAGAGTTCTGTAATTTGTCGGAAGTGGTGGTACGAGCTGGGGATGATTTGGACAACCTTTTTAAGAAGATAGAAACAGCAGTGTGGATAGGGGCTATACAGTCTTGTTTCACAGATTTCCCATATTTAAACAAAAAGTGGAAACAAAACTGCGAAGAAGAACGTCTTCTTGGTGTATCGCTTACTGGCATTATGGATAACAACACACTCTTATCTGAGGATGCCCTGCGTGCTATGAAGCGTAAAGCTATTAAAACTGCTAAGCATGCAGCTGAGAAGCTTAACATTAATGTCCCTGCTGCTATTACCTGTGTGAAACCTTCTGGTACTGTTTCCCAGCTTGTTAATTCTGCCTCTGGCATACACACCAGATTTGCAAAGCATTATAAGAGGAGATACAGGATTGCCTCTACTGACCCTTTATTTAAGATGCTTTGGGACCAAGGACTTGATATGTCCCCTGAGAATGGTCAAAGACAGTCTGATTGGGAAAAAGCTGCTAAAGGCGACGTTGCCGCCTGCAGTATATATGAAGAGGGTAAAGACTGGGATGCTGACAAGGTAATGACCTGGGTTGCTACTTTCCCGGTTGAGTCACCTGAGGAATCTATTCTTAGAGATGACATGACTGCCATAGATCAGTTAGAGCAGTACAAGAAGCTGCAAAAGAACTGGTGTGAACATAATGCCAGCTGTACTGTTTATGTAAAAGACGATGAGTGGTTCGAAGTAGGTAATTGGGTTTACAAAAACTGGAGTCTGATAAACGGCGTATCCTTCCTTCCATACGACGGAGGTAAGTACGAGCAAGCTCCTTACGAAGAGTGTTCTGAAAAAGAATATAAAGAATTACTTGCAAAGCTACCAAAGATCAACTATCTTGATCTTAGCATGTACGAGAAAGAGGATGGCACTGAAGGTGCCAAGACTTGGGCATGCAGCGGCGATAAGTGCGAATTAACTTAGCCTCCACGTTCTTCTTCTTCCTAGGGTCCTGCTAGTCCCCGCTGGCAGGACCTTTTTTTTCAGGAGAAAACAAATGAGCCGTAGTGTAGAATATATATCTAGTAGATTCGCAAAGCTTATGCATAATAATGACGACGCTGTTAAATACATGTATGAAAAACAAAATGCGTTAATGACCCATTATTTTGCTTTAGTAGCACGGCGTGGCCGGGGATGCCCTAACGCTAGAACTTGTCTAAGGTTAGCATTTGCTAATGAAATGAGGGAAAACAAAGATGTCTTCCAACGATCACTTCGGTCCTGGGGTTACTGTTCCTGACGAACCTAATAACCTTCCCGCTCCCCTTCCTAACACCAATAGTATTGCTAGTACAGGAAACAAAACCCTGTCCGAAGTACAGAAAAGCAATATAGCTAAATACGAAGAATCCGTTAAGTATGGATTTACTCCTGTTGCAGGACCTATGGTCTGCAGAGATGACAAATGCCCATACTTTGATAAGTGTCCTCTTGTAAGAAATAAAATAGAAAGACCTATGGGCGAAGACTGCCCCGTAGAGGCTTTTCAAATAAAACAGTGGACAGAACAGTTCAGCACAGCTGCAGCTATAGACCCTGATGACCCATCTTCTGCATATGACAGAATGCTTGTAGATCAAATAGTGTTTCAGATGACCCTTGAGGCAAGAGCTGCTATGCAGCTTGCTCTTGACCCAAGAATAGAAAGAAAAGCTGTCAGTGGTTATAGTCCTACTGGTCAACCTTTCTATGCTACCGAAAACTCTAAAGCAGCAGACTTCTATGAGAAGTTAATAAAAACTAAGCTTAGGCTTATGCGCGAATTGCTTACAACTAGAAAATCAAAAGCAGACGCAGCATCCAAAGGATACGCGGATCCATCAAAGGTCGCTGCCAACCTTATGGAAAAAGCCAATAAGATACGTCTCGCAGCCCAGCATTCAGACGGTACTGTTACTGCTACCGAAATAGAAATGAATGAGTCTGGATCCAAAGCCCCAGAAATATTTGGTGAATAATGGCAACGCATCAAGACTTAGTTCATTTTTACTTTGACTTAGAAGGAGTAGATTTATTAAAAGGAGAGGGTGTCCAGTATTATTTGGGGGGCGGTGGCGCCGCAAAAGCAGCAAATAAAAAACTAAAAAGAGGAACTGTCTCAAATATAACAGAAATTTATGGTCAAGTAGAAGGAGACTCAGCAAGAGGTAGACGTATATTTGTGCCTTTCTATGATGGAGATGATGAGCTTAAGAGACTTGCAGATGATATTGAAATAGAATTTGATTATGTAACAGAAAATGGACAAAAAAGAACATTAACACATCAAGAAATATTAGCTCATATTAATGGAGAAGAAAATCAATATATTAAAAACATGCAAGGCAAGTTTAGGACTGCTGATACTGAAAAAACAAAAAGTTCATTAAGAAAACTTATTGCCACAGATAAGCATAATCCTACAAGAGGCATGTATGGAGTAGGTGTTACTCAAATTGGAAGCACGCTAAATAGAGGTTTAGCGGAAAATATATTTCATACTAAAATTGATGGGCCAGATCTAAAAACCAATAGAGCTGAAGCATTAAATTCATTTTTAAATCATATACTTGAAGCAAAAACACAAGCAAATGCAGATGGAAAAACACTTGCTGTAAGTGCTTGGAATGCAAAATATGACATGAAAATGCTTGCAGAACATATAGATGAATTAGCTGCAGGCGGAGAAACAGACTTATTACGTAAGTTCGAAAGAATATTTGACGATCAAATTAATCTTCAAATAGTAGATGCTTCTGATAAATACAGAGATCTCATGTTTGAGATATCTAAAAGAACTCAAGCTAGAACACATATGAATCTGAATCATAAAAAGATTCGGGCAGATTTACACAAAGAGAATAAAAATATAGTAATAGACAAAATTAAAAGAGGCTTATCTGAGGGCTTGCAAGAATCAGAATATATAAAGACAAGTGATTTTATGCACAACTTAGCGCAAAGAGTTGCGCAAGGAGATCCTAGTGCAAGTATAGATGATATAGCAAATGAAATAGCAGGAAGAATAACTAATCAATCTGGTAGGGCCGGTTACACAGATTTTGGCACTACTCTTCAAAATCCTGAAAGAGCAGAACATAAAGTTGTTAAAGCAGCTGCAGGGTTGCTTCACAATCTGATTAATCCATTAGAAGATATATCTAGTACAGAAACGCTAAGAAGAAGTATTAGAGAGATAGAATCAATTGGTATTGGTAAAAGAGCTAATGAGATTATGAATCGGGCATTTATGCTTGATGGCCAAGAAATATCTGATGAAAGTATAATAGTAAGAGCTCTTTCTGGAGCAGAACCAGGTACAGCTTCACATATAGTTGAAAAACATTTAGCTAATTCTATTGGAGGAACATTACCTGATTTTATGGGCGGATTTAGCTTAAGCTCAGGCAATACCGGTCTTTTAGGTAGTATTATAACTGCAAAAGGTAATTATCTAGAAACAATAAATAGAGATCAGGTAACCGGACCTCTTAACGATATATTTAATTCAATTGACACTGAACTACAACCTGCATACGAACAATTGACAAAAACTGGCGGACACACAGCCAGTATTGACGTTGACAACATGCAAAGAATTATAAGAAATGTATTAGACAATGCTCTTAATCATGTAGATGACCATAGGGTTCAAGAATTTATGACAGGTGTCCATGAAGAAAATATAATAAAGTCAAGTCAAGAAGCGCTTGACAAAAAGTATTTAGATTTTGATACAGTAGACGAGGTTGTTAAAGGAAGAATTGCAGCACTAATCCACAGAACTCCAGAAGAAATTATGGATCCTTCTAGTAAAAGTCTTTCAGGCTCTTCTTCTTTTCTTGGATCTGTTGACAATGCTCTTAATACAAAAACTGGAGTTCTTGCGAAAACTGCATTTGTTCTTTCAGGACTTGTTTTAATTTCAAACAGAAACGGTGAAATAAACAATCAGGGATCAAAGTATAATACTATAGATGGAATATCTCCGTCCGGTGATACACTTTTGCATTCATTTGGTTCAGGAAATGATAAATTTAGTAACCAGGCAATAGCCAGCCTTCAGTACAATTTTGATATTGGGTCAAATACTCTTCGAGCCTCTATGCTTGGCTATAGAGGAGACCAGCTAGCAAATAACCTTTTAGGCAGATCTTCTTTTGATGACTATGCAAATACTGCCGAAAGAGGAAGTATAATACATAAAATTATTGAGCAGGAATATCTACAGAAAGAGCTGGCTCAAAATACAGAGCATTTTATACATTCTGCTGAACTAGATATTGCAGGCCACGTTGATATTATACTTAATTCTGGTGCTCCACTGGAAATAAAGACTGTCGAAGACTTTGCTGCATTAAAAAGATTGAATGCGCCAAAAGAACACCACGTTTCTCAGGCAAACTTCTATGCATACGCGCTCAATCAGCCATACGCATTAATAGGATATGCTGCAAGAAATGACCCTACTAAAATAAAGTATTTTAAAGTAAATACAGATATTAAAAGGGTTATGGATGAAGCTGCTTATGTTAAAAGTACGGTAAGTAATCTTAGGGCCCAGGGGCATCCTGTTGTAACATATTCTGCTTATCAGCAGATGCAAGATACGTTTAGAAGTATGACGCAAAACAAGTACTCTAGGAACCCTGGAGTATTTACAGGTATGCAAAATGGCATGGTACACTCTCCAGAGAGAGACAATCATTATTCTGCTATAAAGGGCTTAGGCGACTATAAAGTCCGAAATAAAAATACAAATGTATTCAGAGGAACACATCCTGTAGCTGCAAAACATAAGAATAGGAACCGTAGCAGCGAAGGAAGAGGTCCTTCAGGTAATAAAACGTCTCATCTTTTTGCTGGTATAATACAGAGTAGTCCTGGACAAAGTACTTACCATCCAGGATCTAGGGCAGAACGAACAGCAATGGCATCTTCTTACTAGGGGTTTAAATGGCTGCAAGTACAATAATACATAACTATATGGGTAAAAAAATGGGGGATTTTTTAAGCGGAGTCGTAGGAGACTTAAACCCAATTAGTCTATCTAGAGGTAATGGTGCTAAAAAAAATGACTTTGTCGGAAATGCAAAAAGTATTAGAGATCTTGTTGTAAGTAAAAAGGGAATGTCTCTTTCTGACTTTTTTGCCGGAAAGAGAGTTCAAGCAAGTGTAAATAAAGGTGGCAAAACATCTTTTGGTCAGTTTATAGATGAAGAAAATGATGCAGCTAGAGCAACTGCTAGGGCAATGGCTGCAAGTACAGTGGCAGCCTATGGAGTTGCACCTATGATGTTTGGTGAGGACAACGTCATTAATAGAACTATTGAGGGCGGCGCAGCAATGGGAATGCATGCAGGAATCACGTCGTCCTTAATTAGAACCGGTGGCTCTGGCGCAATGTTTGGTGTTGGTTATGCAGGACTTGCCGCCATAAATGCAATTCGTCAAGGTGATAACTTTGGACCTTTCTAAGGAGTAATAAATGCAGAAAAGTGCAAGAGCAGCTATTGTAAAAAAGCTTATACAAGATGTTGGCGAATCTATTGGAAGAAATGTCAAGTCTGCAAACAAGGTAAGTAAGAGCCTGACGAGTTATGAACGTAAAGCCGCGTTTTATGAAAATTATTCTAGAAATCAGTTAGATAAAGCCATTGGTATAACAGGATTTGCAACCGGTCTTGGTTTTGCAACAACAGATTTTATAGACCGCTTTGGCGATGAAATGTCTACTTTTGGCAAGTTTGCTGCTGGTTTTGGATCAACTGCAATTAGCACCACGATGGGAATAAGTGCTGCTACTGCGTATGGGCGATCTGCTATAGCAAGACTTGGTGGAGGTTCGCGACTCAGAGAAATAAAAGATGACTTAAGAGGGAAAAGGATTAGTAGGCATAAGGCAAGAATAGAAAAAACACAAAGGCAACTCTACCCAACGACAGAAGTCTCACCGATTTATTATAAGGACAAAAAACTTGATCTCGCCAAGAGAACCGACCCGGATTCCCCTAGTACTGTAAAAGTTACCCAAATCCCGCGTGGTGGTGATCCTAGGCTAATGGATCAACATGATAAAGACCTTCGAGGTATATCTCGAAAGCTGAAAAAAGTTGAAGATGCTAAGAAAAAACTTTTTCAAAAGAGGGCTCCAGGAGCAAAAAGAAGCAATATCGATAAAGTTAAAAATGTGCTTGCTGTAGAAAATGCCCAAAAATTTAGTACTTTAGGAGCACTTAAAAAAGGTGTCGGAGGTTTTATTGGAGGAGTGCTTGGCCCAATGACAGGTAGAGGCACATTGTATGGCGCAGCAGATCCTACTATGAACTTCATAGGATCAAGCATACCTTTAGGGATTGCAGTGGGGGGCGGAGCCGGCGTAGGACTTGGAATATATTCTGCATCTACTAGAAATCTGGGTCCAACTAAAGGACCAAAAGCAAGACAACAAAGAAGTTTTTCAAATCTAAACCATAATGCAACATTGCATTCGCATAGAATGAATTCAAATGCCTTACGATAGAGCAATATCAACAGCCGGATTTCAGCCTTTAACAACAGCCTCTAGCACAGAAAATATTGGGATGGGTCATCTTGCCAGTGACCTTGCTATAGCTATTGGTATTGAAAGTCTTGGTGCAACGCTGCAGGGAGAAATGGGAGCATTTGGCGGTAAGCCACTAATAGCAAGGCTTACAGGCAATTTTCTTTTTACAGGTAGATATAATAAAGAGACAGATGCTTTTAAAAGTGGATCAGAGGTTTTAAGAAGAAAAGCTGCGAGTAGTCATAGAGCATTATTTAGTCCAAATGAAACTTTTGAACAAGTATTTGAAGGTCAAAATTTTAAAGATATGAAAGATAAAGACCTGCTTAAAAGATTTGCAGAAATGAGGCAAGAGGCTGAAATAGTTGACCCGACTAGTGGTAAAAAGGTGCATGGCAGAGGCGTTCGCCAGCAAGTAAAGTCAATGGATAGGATGCTTGGCTCAATAGGAATAGGAAGATCGCTTAAATTTCTTAGTAGGGCTTGGGTTTTTAACGACATATCCTCTATGGCTATGGCTGCAGGAGCTGGTGTTAGTCAAGGTTTTGCTTCTTTTGCTTACGAAAGAGGAGGATCTGCTTATAATCCTGCAGCTACGAATATGCAAGATCTAGGCACAGGATTCGCTGAAACAAGAAGTAGTTTTACACAAAGACAAAGAGCTATGCAAGCCATTCACAATTCACAAATGAACACAAGGGCCGCGATGGGTAATGAAGCGACGTTTATGCATGTCTAATCAAGATGATAAAGGAAAACAACAAATAATAAAAATTGAGGGCGAAAAGCCAATCAAAATAGGTATCGACCATAGCGAAAGCTATATGGCTATGGATGATTACAAAGCAAATGGTTATAAAGCCATGCTTAAAAGAGATTGCCATTTCTGTAAGAAATGCGTCAACTACTATAAAGACATGTATGATGCGGGACTGACATCTGAACCTTTTATGCCTACATGTGAAGGCGACTACAGGTTATTAGCTAAGAAGTTAGAAAACTCTGATCTTTCTGAAGAAGAAAAGCAGCATTATAAAGTTATACAAGATCCAGTTGCTTGGGCTAAGTTTGAGTTTGACTGGGAAGCAAGATGGTATCAGGAAGAGATCATGCGTTGCTCTAGTCAGTTTAAGGCTATACGTGCAGGACGACGTGTTGGTAAAACAGAGGCAATGAGTGTTCTTGCTCTTTGGAAACTGTTTACTAATGGCGGTCTTACTGACAGGCAGTTTGAAATACTTGTGCTTGCGCCATACCAGCCTCAGGTTGCAAAAATCTTTGACACTATGCGTGACTTTATAGGTAGGTCAAGTACATTAAATATGCCAGGCATGATTAAACGAAACGTACTTAACCCACAGATGATCGAGTTTAGCTCCGGCGGAGTTATACGTGGTTGGTCTTCTGGTGCACACTCTGGTGCAAAGTCAGATAAAGTTCGTGGTCAGGATGCAGACTTTATCATCATGGACGAGGTGGACTACATTAACGATGGCGACATTGAGGTCATCATGGCTATTATGGCGTCGCACCCAACATGCGAACTAATAGTATCTTCTACACCTACGGGTATACGTAAGAAGCTTTACAACTGGTGTTATGACAAAAGCCAGGGTTTCAAAGAGTTCTGGTTTATATCTGCAGAGTCTCCTAGCTGGAGTCCTAAAGTTGAACATATGTTTAAGCAAAACTACTCTAAGACCGGTTTTGACCGAGAGTTCTTAGCAGAGTTTGGTGACGAAGCAGAAGGTGTGTTTAGAAGTGAGGACGTAAATAGAACCCTTGCTGACTACACATATGACGACTGTGTCCCTCACACAGACTCTAAATATGTTATTGGTGTTGATTGGGGTAAAACTACTGGAACGCATATAGTTGTTACCGAGGCCATGAATGTTGATGGCAAAATTATATATAAGACAGTTGAAAAGCATATTATAAGAACTCAGGAGTTTCAGCAGATAGAAGCCATTAAAAAGATAATGGACCTAGATAAAAAATGGGGTAATCAAACCGCATTTATATATGTTGACGCTGGATATGGACATGTCCAAGTTGAGATGATGTGGAAGTACGATGTTGATTACCCACAGGAAAGAACTAGGTATAAAGAGCGCGTCAAACCTATAACTATGAATACAAATATAGAGATATCTGATCCTGTCAGTGGTCTGCCAATTAAGAAGCCTGTTAAACAGTTTATGGTTGACGCTTCATGCAGAGCAGTAGAAATGCGGCAAGTCATATTTCCTCAGTCTGAAGATACTACTACGCGTATTGTGCCTAGTGAAATACCGTTTGCTGATATAGGAATATTGCAGCAAATGAGAAATTTTAAGATTATTAAGTATAGTCCTACAGGTGTGCCTACATATTCACAGGACTATGAACATACACTTACTGCATGGATGCTGGCTATTATGGGTCATGTTCTCGAGTTTAGTGATATGAAAAAGATAGAATATATTATGGATGTTGCTTATTCTCTTGGTTTTGGCAGCGACTCTGATAAAGATTATGAATTCCCTGAGCTTGCCAGCTTAGATAGGGAAGTGGAACTAGAAGAAGCCAAAACCTTCCAAAAACAAGTACAGGCAGATCTTAAGCCGCAAAAAAGAGCAGATGAAGACCAAGGCGAAAACCTCATAGAAGGTGGAGACCTCGGACTATATGTCTCCAGACGCCAGACTATTACTAGAACCAGAGGTGACTCTGTTAGGCCAAGAATGGGCTATTATGGGAAAAGCCCTAGAAGCAACTATGGCGGCAGGAGAAATATATGAGCCTTTTTTCCAGAAAGCCAGAAAAATACAGGAAGCAAAGAACTTTACAAGACGGACATGTAAAAAGTGTTAGAAGAGAAAATACGGATCAAGACGACGAACTTGAAAATTTAGCAACAGAAGTATTCAGCTCAATAAGAGAAAATATAAATTTAGCAAATGATTTACTTCCTTTATTTGAAGAAAAATCAAGAGCTACACATATACCTGTGCCTGAAGAACTTGTAGAAATAAGGGCAGCGGTTAAAAGACAAGATAGTTCAAACACCTTAGGTGACAATATAAGTTTTGCACTTTTTTTAACTTGCCTAAAAAAATATGAGCAATTAAAAATAGAATACGAACTGTTAATAAAAGATACTTTGTCAACTAATCCTTTTTTAGGGGCTGCCTCTGTAGCAAACTTGAAAAGAAAGATAATATCAGGCGTATCTGAAGAAGACCTATTAATTTTTAGCTCTATGTGGTTTTTAAATTACACACTTTCAAGATATCAAGAACAATTTATTATCCCTAAAGTAACACGTATTTCATCCAAACATTCTGAAGGACTTGGTCCTCAAATGGAAGGCGCTTTAGTCCTTGCTGCAGCTACGACTTTTGCTGCAGCAATTGATACTATTTATGAAAATATTGATAACATAGCTACTGTTGCAGCAGGAAATATTCAGACCGAAAACATAGAAACTGAAGTTCTTTCTGGCGGCAGATGGGACAAGTTAGCCTTAAAAAAGGTTTCCGAAAATGACTGCGATATAATACTAGGTTATGCAGTTGAATATATCTATACTTCAGTAGACCAAAAATATGATCCTTGGATAAACTATTTGGCTGTCAGACAAACAAGAAACTCTTCTATAGATTCTTATAAATATTACCCAGCTTACTCTAAAAAAACCTTTCTTAAATTAAACTCATTTGGAACAGACAATCAAGAAGAAGACTATCTAAGAGATGCGTTAAATAAACAGTTTAATGAAAATTTTGAGCGTAAATTTAAACAAAACGCTTTAGCATTTTCAGGAAGTACTCATGAGAAATTTTCTTATTTGGCAAAAACTACAAATAAGGTATTAAGAACTGCTGCACAGTCAGCATCTTATAAGATGAAAAAAGATCAAATTTGTTGTTTAGTAAGAATATTTACATTAAATGGTAATTTAGGCAAAAGAGATTTAAAGATAATGCTTGGTATATTAAAGGCAATATCTGCTACTTCAGCTATTACGTATTCTAATAGTGCTAAAAAAACGCTAGCAGATATTAAAGAATTTGATGTAGCTAATTATACAATTGATTATGCAAAAATAGTATTTAGTTCTCTTATTAATAGCGTATACTCAAGCTTATATAAAAATCTTAACGACGAAATAGTAGACAATGTCGCGCTTAAATGCCTTGCTTTTACTAATTTGCAAGAACTATTTCTATCTGGAGTAGAAGAAGCCGTAGACATGTTTGAAAAAGGATCTTCTGATAATTTTAATAGAAATCAAAGAAATTTTCTAGAATATGATCATGACATAAAAGAGAGGTATATGCTGAGATTATTAAATGATTTTCAATACATTTTAGCTCAAATGTTAGAAGACTCGCTATATGAATGTTCTGAGTTACAGGACGACGCTGCCAATGAATTGATCGACAATGCAGTAACTGGTTTGGAACCCCCGTCAAACCAGTATACAATTAATATTCCAGAAGATGTCCTTAACAGGTATTTTTCTGACAGTGAACCAATAGAAATAAAAACAGTTTCTAGTCTTTTAAGAACAAGTGTAAATATTACTATACCTGCAGTAAATAGAGTTGGAAACGACGAAACTTCTGATGAAGTTATTAGAAATATACTTAAGACTTGTAAGATAGACATAAGTGATGAAGAAATAAAGCAAATGTTAAAGGATACAGATGGGTCTTCTAGATAGAGTTACATCGCTCTTTTCTACCACTAAACCAGATCAAGAAGACCTCAAGCTTTCTCAAGGCGGACAGTCTAGATCTGTAGAAGAGGCAGTTAAGGCATCTCCAAGACAAGCTGTATCTACACTTTATTATAAAACAAGCTTATCTGCAAGAGGCTACCCCAGTCTATCTTCTGGTTCAGAAAATGGTTTTATTACCCCTATGTATAACTTGGGGGAGATAGGTAAAACTCTAGATGTAGAATCTTATTTTGCTGCCTCTGTAAGAAGGCATAGAGAACTTGTCATGAAAGAGGGTTGGTACCTTCATGGCAAAGACAATGAAGCTATAGCTTATATAAAAGACAGATTTGCAGAAATAGAACTTATTACCGGAGAGCCTATATCTAGTGTTATTAGAGAGCTTTTAACTAATCTTATTGCTTATGGCAATTCTATGTTAGTTCTAAAAAGAGATCCTCTTAGATCTAGTGGTTCTGCCATAAAGATGTTTGGTAAAACAATGCAGCCTATCTCTGGGCTTTATCCTTCGGATCCTACTAGTATGGCTGTTAAAAAGAATGATTTCGGTAGACCAGTGCAATGGAAGCAACAGCTTTGGGACTCAGAAAAAGAGAAAAAGTTTAGTGCATCAGATGTAGTGCATTTTACTTTAGATAGAAAATCAGGATTTACTTTTGGTACTCCTTATATAATTCCTGTGCTTGAAGACATTAGGGCCCTTAGAAGACTAGAAGAACTTGCTGAACTTGTAACCCATAAGCATACGTTCCCGCTTTTTCACGCAAAAGTCGGAAGTAAAGACAAGCCAGCAGGATATGTAACTGCACCTGACGGCTCTAGTTACTCAGAAGTTGACATGATAGGCGCACAGGTTGACGCCCTTCCTCCTGAAGGCGGGCTTGTTACTACAGAGCGCGTGGAAATAAACATGCTTGGCACAGAAGGCCAAGTATTAGACCTGCAACCCTACCTTATGCATTTTGAGGGCAGAGTGTTGGGCGGACTTAGATTATCTGGTATTGACCTGGGTCGTGGAGATACCGCAAATAGAGCTACTGCACAAACTGTTACTAAAAGCTTAGTTGATGCGTGTTCTGAAATGCAAAATGTATTTGCAGAAATGTTTACAGCTAAAGTATTGGATATATTGCTCTTAGAAGGCGGCTTTGATCTAAATAAAGACACTCGGGTTACACTCAAATTCCCCGATATTGATCGCGAAGAAATGAGAGCACATCAAAACCATGGTATTCAACTGTTTTTACAAAATGCTATAACTCAAGATGAATTAAGAACTGAATACTTAAATAAAGAAGCATATATAGATAAAGATCGTAAAAATACATATTTTGAGTTATATGCAGCGCCAGCAATTCCTAATGACCAAGGATCAGTAAATGCTGTTGAAAATAAAGCTAAACCTGAAAATCAAAATGGTAAAGCAGAGACTAAAAAAGAAGTTGCCCAAAACAATTTAGTTGCACAAAAATTATATGATGAATTTACATATTCATGGATGGAAATGTGCGATGGTATATGTGAATTTACTGATATTAGCATTAAATATAATAAGATAGTTAAATCCGATGATATTAAAAAGTGTTTAATATCTAAAACAGAGATGATGGTTGCAGACGCAAAGAAGTATTTGTTTCCAGAAATAGAGCGTGGAAGCAAAGACGCAAATTCTGAAATTGGTGCTAGCAAACTGCTTATAAAAGACGACGTGACTACGTTCTTATCTAAACATATACGTATACCGTTGATAAAACTGAATCGTAAGGCTATGATAATGTTAAAGATAGATTTAGAAAAAGATTCTAAAATAACTATAGATCTATCAAGAATTAGTAGTGTATTCGATGTGTTAAAAGAAGAGCTAAAGGCGATTGCTGTACAAAATACGGACTTTGCGTATAAGTACGGCTATTTAGCAGCCTTAGAAAAGAACGAAATAGAAGAAGTAAAAATTATAAGTATAGATGAGAATAATATAGAAAAAATTGAGATAAAAAATATAAATGACATAAAAAAACGTGATGTGTCAAATTATTTTTTAGGCGATACATCCATAAGTTTGAACCGAGAGGATACAGCAAATGAGTAGACAAGTCCGATTTACTGATCTTTTTGGCATGCCAGAGAGATCTAATATATTTTCGGATGCTGCTAACCTCTTAGAGGATTTTTATGGCTCAAACAATTCCCCTGCATTTAGAGTTGCGATTAGAGCAACTCATGCAGGATACCTTCTAAACAATCGTGTTTATCCAGGCAAGGGCGTAAAAGCAGGCGCACCTAGCTGGGTTTCTAAAGATAATGGTGGTACTGCCGGCTACGATAAGCCATTCCTTAAACACCATGATTCTAAGTCAGAGCCTATTGGTCGCATAGATGTACAAAAGTTTGTGCAGTTATGGGATGACGATAAATTTGCAAATGACTGGAAGCATCCTGATCACGGCACAAGTATGGGTTCTGGCTATATACTTATAGGTGGAACTATAGCTGATAAAGATGCCCAGCAAAAAATATTAGATGGTCGATATAAAACAGTTTCTAGCGGTCAAAGCAGCAATAAAGCGCAGTGTTCTATCTGTGGCTATGACTGGTTGAACGACGCTGAAGAAGAAGAAGTATGTAATCATAGACCAGGAAACGTCTACGACGTTGATGGAATTAGATATAGGGCTTATTTAGTTACTGGCAAAATGAAGTATTTAGAGTGCTCTTTTGTTAACCATCCTGCTAATGAACTCGCTGGTATTCTCAGCGCAGACTTTGATAGCTCGCTTGTCCCCGAATCTAAAGAAGAGAATGTTCAGGTTGTTACAGCAGACGCCATGGGAGGTGTGTGCTCTATAGCTTTAACAGACTCTGACGGAAGAGTCACTGAATTGATTAAATCAGAAGACGAAAAAGATGAGCTACCATACGGCTTAGATAATGTTAAGCGATCAGTTAGAATATCAGTCCCAGAAACGTTCAAAGAGGCTAAAGAAAAGCAACCTTTGAATGAAGGATTTGATTTAGACATGATTGCTAAAAGCCTAGAGGGTGATTTTGATAAAGACCCTACTGTGGAAGCAAACTTTTCTGTAGAGAAAAGATTGGCTTTTAATAAAGCCTTAATAGAACACGTCACGGCTGACCAAGTAAGAGAGACTATAGAAAACTACGTAGCAGAGTTTCGTAATAAGTTCCATAATGGAAAGGAATCAGAGGAAGCTATGAGCGACCAAACTGAAAAGAAAGAGCTTGAGGCAGTTGTTGAGGAAACTCAGCAGGTCGAGTCCTCTGATAGCTCTGATAGAACCTTAAAGATTTTAGAAACCGCTTTGGCGGATAGTCAAACTAGAACTGCTGAACTTGAAGCGGAGTTGGCAAAGGCAAAGCAATTGTACGATACCAAAATTGGTGAATACAATGCTTTAATGGATCAAAACGCTGTTCTCAACGAAGAGTTTAAAAAACAGCTTTCTTCTCAGCTTGTAACTATGCAACTGCAATTGCAAAAGCCTCACGTCAAGTCGATCAAAGACAGTGATACTTTTGCTGACGCAGTTGAAAAGGTTGCTACCAGAAGTATTGAAAGCTTAAGAGACAGCATTGAGGATCTTGTGCCTGAGTTGGCAGGTAGTTTCAAGTCCAAGGGACTTCCTTCTTTTGTAAAAGATCGCGCAGAGGAAAAACCTCCGGTTGCACGGTCTACGAAAGAAGAAACTGTCGTTAACCATAAACAAGAACAAATTGATCCTCGAGATCAAATTTAACAAGGAGACTTAAATGTCAATTAGAATTGCAAGAGGCTACGAAAAGATCCACCATCCTTACCAGGAGCTTTACGAAGGTGTGAGACCTTCTATTCAGGGTCTTAGAGCCGCAAAATTCCTTCCAGTTGCGATGTTAGACAAGCTTCATGACGATGACCCCATTGTTCTGTTGCCTGGTACTTTTGTTGGTAGAATGAACTCTGCCACCATGTCTGCCAGTACTACTCTTGGAGACTTAGAAGAAACTGCAAGAGCTCTGGTTCCTGCGTTTGCTGCTCAGTACCAGATTAAGTACACTGACAAAGACACTGACTTTGGTACTTACAGCATTGATGGTGCAGATGCAGACACTGCAGTTACTGCTTCTGAAGTTAGTGCTGATACCAGTACTGCTCAGGTTACTAAAGTTAAGCCCTTAGGCATCATTACTGCACCTGTTTACTCTGAAGTGCTTGCTGCCAAGTACACCAATTACAAGCGCGACTTAATGCCTTCTGTGCTTATGGGTAACTACACTGTTGTGATTCCTGCAATCACTAATGGTGAAAAATCCATTGAGCCGGGAGACTTAGTCCGCATTGCTGGTAGTACCACTCAGACGGATACTGGTGATTCGCATGCTGCTACTAATCATGCGTTTAATACTGGTACTGACGTTCCTGGACGTCTTGTTACTTACGATCCGCAGGATTCGACTGCAGATCTTGCTGACTACGTTGTGGGTCGTTGCATTGATAAATACGTTGTGGCTAGAGGAACTACTTCTGCAGGAAATAGACTTGGTTCTGACACCACTGCGTTAACTAATCTTAATACTGACCATCAGTTTAACACCTTGAAGAAAGTCCAGACTGTTCCTGGCCTTGGCCTTAGCGGTTCTGGTACTCAGGGTATTCCGGCAATGTTTGAGCATGCTGTTTCCGATTCTAGCGGAGACTATTTTGCTCTCGTCATTAAAGTTGATCTGTAAGGAGATAACAAATGAGCGATAGATTAATTGGGGTCGACGAGGGCGCCATTGAACAGCACTTCGACGAAGGTCAGAAGGAGACTATCCTTCGACTTGTCGATGATACTGAGAATGGCATTACTCACGCAGTCGACAATGCTGTGGCTGAAAAGCTTAAAGACGAAGGTCTTGATTCTGCTGCCTTAAGCAGGCTTAAGGCTTTTGCTGATAACACTCCTGCTGGCAAAAGAGAGTTTGACCAGAAGTTTGACCGGATGTACAGCATCTGGAAGAACAATGGTACTCTTCCGACCTCTCCGGGTCACAAGTTTACTCTTGATGACATGATCCAGGCTGATAATAAGCGTAAAGCTTCTTTTGATTCTGGTCAGGTCAAGAGAGAAGAGTTCTACGACACTCAGTTTGCTTTTGAGCAGCCAATGCTTATCCCAAAAGTTGTTTCCCAGACTGTCAGAGATGCTATTGAGCCTACAATTGCTCTTACTCCTCTGCTTCAAAGAATTAACTTTCAGGTTGGAACCAGCTTAACCTTCCCTGCGATGGGCGCCTTTACTGCGGCTGACATCCCAGAGGGTGGGGAATACCCCGAGCAGACGATGGAATTCGCAGGGCAAGTCACTGCGACCATCGGTAAGTCCGGTGTGGCTGTCAAGATGACGGAAGAAATGATCCGTTACTCCTTGTTTGATGTGATGAGCATGCACTTGCGCGCGGCAGGCCGTGCCCTTATCCGTCACAAGGAGCAGAAGGTGGCTGACATGATCAGCAC